>Ga0335397_10001106_pt1 | contig 36442 bp, 28 predicted proteins | sample MAT04_FD_205740 | JGI IMG/M metagenome (GOLD analysis project Ga0335397, IMG submission 205740) | Freshwater microbial communities from Lake Fryxell liftoff mats and glacier meltwater in Antarctica - MAT-04 (spades assembly) (version 2) ... | reverse complement strand
TGCCGGCACCCCCGGGCAGAAAGGCAGTGGCGGCGATGGGGGCGACACGTTCGGTTGCGGCGGCGAGGATCCGGGCGGCGGTGGTGGCGGCGGCTACTACGGTGGGGGTGGTGGTGGCGGCGGCTCGCTCGGCAACGGTGGCGGTGGCGGTGGCGGTGGCAGCAGCTTCGCGCCGAGTGGCGCGACGGTGACGGCGGGCGCGAGCACCGGTGGTCGGGTCTGGATTAGCTACACAGCGACCTCCGGGGGCGGCAGTGTGCGACCGGATGCACGCATCAGGCTCGGCAGCAGTGGCAGCTTCCTGGGGAACGACGTCTACAACACGACCGGCGCCGGGCAGTCACGGACGGGCTCGGCGAAGCGGGGCAAGACGATCACCCTGGGGCTGTCGCTCCAGAACGATGGGTCCAAGGCGGGGAAGTTGACGCTGCATGCCACCGGCTCCAGGGTGTCCGGCTACACCATCCGGTATCTCAAGGGCTCCACGGACATCACGACGGCCGTGGTGGCGGGGACCTGGAGGACCGCGTCCCTGGCGACTGGTGCCACGACCCTGCTCACGATCCGGATCACGGTCGGCTCAGGTGCCGCGGCGAATAGCACGGTCACCCGGAAGCTGACCGTCGGAACGACCTCCGGGTCGACTGTGGACGTGGTCAAGGTGACTGGCAAGCGCTCCTGACACCCGCCCTTGCGTGGGACGGGTGCGTGACGGTGGGGCGCTTCGGCGACCACCCCGGCCTGACGAGGCCGCCACGTACCCGCCACGCGCGGACGGTCAGCGGCGCCAGTCCTCCATCTCATCAAGGGGATAGAAGGGCCGCTCCACGCGAACCCAGGGCAGACCCGCGATGTCCGACTGGGTGGGCCCGGGCGTGCCGACGCGGATGACCTGCGAGGTGATGGACGCGAAGTACTGGAAGTTGGAGGCTGTCTTGAGCACCGCCATCTGGTAGTCGGCCGGCTCCACGCCGAAGGCCCGATAGACATCCGGATGGTTGCCCGCCACGCCCGCCCGCTCGCTGATGAGCAGGGTCACGGGGCCGGCGTCGAACACCACCGTGGTGCCCATATCCAGCTCCCGGTCAGGCAGGCCCTCGATGATGAGGTGACCCGGTGCCACGTTGCGCACGACACCCGTGATGGTCACGGGCTGGAAGAAGCCGCTCGCCTGACCGCCGACCGGCAGGGTCACCGTCTCGCCGACCCCGGCCGCCACGAGCTTCGCCACCGAGCCAGCGTCGATGAGCGGCATGAGCGCGCGGCTGCTGATGCCACGGTTCAGGATCGCCGCCAGGATCGCGGTACTGTCACCAGCAGCGCCACCGAACACCGAATCGCCATGGTCGCTGAGCACCACCACCCCGGAGGACGCCGCATCCGCGATGCGGACCGCCTCGTCGGCTGACACGCTGGTGGTTCGCTGGAAGTCGGCGCGCATGGACCACGCCAGGTCGGCCATCTCGTCAGCCAGCCGCTCGGCAAGCTCGACGTCGTCATCGGTCACGACCACGGTTGCCCAGCCGCCTTCCTCCACATCCAGCCAGCACTGGACTGGCAGGTTGGAGATGGTCAACACGCGCGGATCCTGTTCCAGCTCGCGCGCCCGGTCGAACCAGATCTTCATCGGGCCGCCGGAGGTCAGGTACTGCTCCTGATGCGAGTAGAGCGGCAGCTTGCGCCAGGCGCTGGTGGGCTGGACCTCGTCTGCGACGATCCGGAGCAGCAGTTCCGTGGACGCTACCGACGTCTCGTATGGGTCATGTGGCTGCGTCCGGTACGCCATCACCGCATCCGACCCGTCGACCATGGCCTGGGTCAGGTTGCCATGGTGGTCCAGGGTCATGACGATGGGCACATCCGGACCCAGCACCTCGCGGCAGATGCCCACCAGGAGACCCTCCACGTCATCGACACCGACCGCAGAGCAGGCGCCATGGAGTTGCAGCGCCAGCCCGTCCAGCTGGCCGGCCGATCGCAACCCGCTCCGGATCTTGTCCGCGAAGTAGTCCAGCGCCTCGGTCGTGATGCGCCCACCAGCACCAGCCCAGCCCCGCGCGATGGGCACCGTCTCGATTGCCAGCCCGGACGCCTCGACGGCCGTGATATACCCGCCGACGGTGCCGCTACCGCGCTGCTTGTGGAGCATCTCGGCGCCCTCGTACAAGCCGAATGCCGCGAAGTCGGCGAGGGTCGTGGGTGCCGGGTTGAAGGTGTTTGCCTCCTGGAGCATCTGGATCAGGCCGAGGCGCATCGTTCCCCCTATCGGATCAGTGGATCCGGCCGCGCGCGGCGACCGACCAGATGGCTGTCACGACGCCGTCGCGCACCGCGATGAGCTCGTCATGGAGATTGACCGTGGTATCGCCATAGCCCACCGCGAACACGAGCTGGTCGCCGATCCAGGGTCGGTCGGTGGGCTGCTCGAGCTCGATGGTGGTGTGCTCCGCGGACAGGGTCAACGAGCGCACCCCGGTCAGGCCCAGCGGCAGCGGCGTGCCACCGTCCGTGGTCATCGCCTTCCGTCCAGCATCGCACACGATGCGGCGCGGATCGGCGCGGCTGGTGACCGTCGACCGGACTGTGAGGGCGTATGGGTGATCGATGTGGAAGGCGGTCCGGTAGCGCACGTCCGAGAGCACCCCGCCGCCAGCCTGGATCTCCGTCACACCCGGGATGCATGCCGTGATGGGGTAGGTGCCTGTCCCACCGCAGCTCACGATACCCACGCGCAGACCTGCCGCACGGCACGCCTCGGCACTGGCCACGATGCCGGCCACGGCTGCCTGGACGGCAAGCGCCTTGGCCGCCGGGTCGGCGATGGTGGTGGTGCGGGCCTCCCAGCCCATCAGCCCCGCGAACACGAGTCCCGGCTCATCCTCCACGGCACGTGCCAGGGCCACGACCCCGGGTCCCGGCAGCAGGCCCGCGCGGCTCAGACCCAGGTCGACCTCGACCACGACCCGCAGGGTCACGCCAGCCGTCCGTACCGCCGCTCCCAGCGCGCGCACATGGTCGACATGGTCGACGGCCACGATGACGTCCGCGACCCGCCGCAACGCCATCAGCCGCTGGAGCTTGACCGGCCCGACGACCTGGTTGGCGATGAGGATATCGGTGATGCCCGCCGCGGCGAACACCTCCGCCTCGCTGACCTTGGCGCAGGTCACCCCGATGGCGCCCGCCGTGATGCACCGCTCGATGATCTGGGGCACCTTGATGCCCTTGACGTGCGGACGCCACGCGACACCGGCATCGCGGCAGGCGCCCGCGATGCGCGCGATGTTGCCATCGAGGACATCCAGGTCGACGACGAGCGCGGGCGTGTCGACCGACGTAACGGGCTGACCCACCACCGCCGCGCCGCCGTTCACGGTCAGGCGGTCGCGGGTCGCGGCCTGCCGGCCGCACGCAACCGGTCGGTCGCGGACACATCCAGCGCCAGCGTCCCGGGGTCGATGACCACGCCGTACTCGCGCTCCGCGTAGCCCACCGTCAGCTTCTCCTCGCGGACATCGTGGAGGACCATCGCCGGGTCCCGGGTCCACGCATCGCCCCAGCCGCCGGCGCCGGCCACACGGTGGCGGAGTACATCACCCCGATGCACGGTCAGGCGGACCTTGGTCGGCAGCTCCCGGGGTTCGCCGTGCGGGTCAAGGATATTGGTCGACGGCGTGCCATCCTGGCCGCCTGCCAGCCCGTACGGCGTGAAGCGCCGTCGGTCGGTGCGCATCTGGAATGTCGCGGAATCGATCTCGAAGCGATAGTCGCGGACGAGCGCCAGCCCTCCCCGGTACTCGCCCGCGCCGCCCGTGTCCGCCACGTACCCATACTGCTCGATGACCAGCGGCTGCTCGGCCTCGATGATCTCGATGGGGTTGTTGGCAAAGTTGACGACGGAGCTGCTGCAGCCGTCCACGCCATCCCGCGTCGGACGACCGCCCCACGAGCCGTACAGGAACTCGATGAACACGAACGGCCGGCCATCGGGGTGATAGCCGCCGTAGCTGATACCCGTGTCGCCACCCGCTTCGCACGCGAACACCCGGTCGGGCGCGATCTGGGCCAGCGCGCCGAACACCGCGTTGGCCACCCGGAAGCCCGTCAGGCCGCGCGCAGCGACCGACGCCGGCAGTACCGGGTTGACCAGCGTACCTGCGGGCGCCCGGACCGTGATGGGCCGGAAATACCCCTCGTTGTTGGGTGGATCGCCACCGATGAGGTGCCGGACACAGGCGTACACCGCCGACTTGGTGAACGGGATGGGCGAGTTGATGGCGCCCCGCACCTGCTTGGAGGTGCCCTCGAAGTCGACCAGCATCCGGTCACCCGTGACCGTGATGGTGACCACGATGGGGATGGGCTCCGGATCCAGTCCGTCCTCATCGATGTGGTCCGTGAAGGTGTAGACCCCGTCGGGCATCGCCGTGATGGCATTCCGGGCCAGCCGCTCGGCCTGGTCCAGGAGGGCCGTGGAAGCGGTGGCCAAATCCGCGATGCCGTATCGGGCGACCAGCGCGAGGTAGCCCCGCTCGCCCGCGAGACACGCCGCCGCTTGAGCCCGCACGTCACCCAGGACCTGGATGGGCACCCGGACGTTCTTCTCCAGCAGGTCGAAGATCGCCTCCACCGGCTGGCCCTGGTCGTACAGCTTGATGGGCGGGATGCGCAGGCCTTCCTGGTAGATCTCGGTCGCGTCGGACCCATTGCCACCCGCGGTCATGCCGCCCACGTCTGTCTGGTGGCCGATGCTCACGGACCAGCCGATGAGCGACCCGTCCACGTGGATGGGCTTGAACAGGTAGAAGTCGGGCAGATGGGTGCCACCCTGGTAGGGATCGTTGAGCAGGTAGGCGTCACCCGGCAGGACGCGCCCCTCGAACTTGCGGATGACCTCCGCGATGGCATCCGGGATGGAGCCCAGGTGGAGGGGCAACGTCAGGCCCTGGGCGATGAGCCGGCCCTGTGCATCGCACAGGGCGCAGGACATGTCCATGGCCGTCTTGATGTTGGTCGAGTACGCGGAGCGCATGAGGGCGATGGCCATCTCATCCACGATGGCGTCGAGGGCGTTCTTGATGAGCTCCAGGCGGATGGGGTCGACGCCACCTGCCGTGCCCGCATCAGCCATCTGGTTCGCCTCGTTCATCGTTCGGCCGTGGTCGTGATGACGATGTCCTGGTGCTCGTCGAGTCGGGCCGTGGCGCCCGGTGGCACCAGGGTCGTGGCGTCGTACTCATCGATGAGCAGCGGACCTGGACGGGGTGTCGCATCCAGGTCCGCGCGACCCAGGACCGGCGTCGAAAGGAGTCCATGGTCCGGGCCGAACCAGGCGTCACGCGACGCATGGGCACCTGCCGCGACGAGCGCCGTCCTTCCCGCGGTGCGGGCCACAGGACTTCGCAGCCCTGCCGTCAAGCGCAGGTTGACGAGGCCGATGGGGTCGGTCCGCGACGCGTGGCCGTACGTCCGCTCGTGCTCTGCCGCGAACGCCTCGGTCAGCTGCGCGATGCGTTCGGCAGCCTCACCGGATGGCGGTACTGGCAGGGTGAGCTCGTAGGACTGGCCCACATAGCGCAGGTCGACATGTCGGGTCATCTCCAGGTGGCCATCGAGGTTGGCACCCGCCAGGACCTCGGTCGCCTGCTCCTCCATACCCCGGAACGCGGCCTCGACCTCGGCCAGGGTGGTGACCGCAAGGGGTCGCATGAAGGTCCGCACCAGGTGATGCTCAAGGTCCGCCTCCAGCAAGCCCACGGCACTGAAGACACCCGGGGCGGGCGGCACGATCACCTCGCGGATACCCAGCCCCGCGGCCATCTCGGCCGCGAACAGAGGGCCGTTGCCGCCGAACGCCACGATGGCGAACTCGCGCGGGTCGCGGCCGCGCTCTACGGTCACGGCCCGCACGGCGCGTGCCATCCGGGCACAGCCCAGGAGGTACACGCCATACGCCGCGGCATGCAGCGACAGGCCGAGGGGCGCGGCAACCTGGTCCCCGATCGCCAAGCGGGCAAGGCCGGCATCCAGGCGCAGGCCGCTCGGCAGCCGCTCGTTGTGGAGATAACCGAGCGTCACGTTGGCGTCCGTGAGTGTCGCCTCGGTGCCACCGTTGGCATACGCCACCGGTCCCGGGATGGCGCCCGCGCTCCGGGGTCCGATGTGCAGCTGGCCGGCGCTGTCGACACGGGCGATGCTGCCACCGCCGGCGCCGATCTCGGCGATATCGATGGCCGGCACCCGCAGCAGGAATCCCGATCCCTTGTTCAGGCGACTGCCCTGCGACAGGCTGCCGCCGATCTCGAACTCACCGGCACGCTGGATCTGGTAGTCCTCGACGACCGACGCCTTGGCGGTGGTACCACCCATGTCCACGCTGATGGCATTGGGACGTCCGATGCGCCGGGCGAGCGCGGCAGCCGCGATGACGCCGGCCGCCGGACCGGACTCGATGACGTGGACCGGGCGTCGGCGACCCTCGCCGGCTGTCATGACGCCACCGTTGGACTGCATGATGAGTACGGGTGCCGTGACGCCCAGCTCGGTCAGATCGCGCTCCAGCCTGCCCAGGTACTGCTCCATCACCGGCAGCACGTAGGCGTTGGTGACCGTGGTCGAGGTACGCTCGAACTCGCGTACCTCCGGCAGCAGCTCCGAGGAGAGGGTCAGGGCGACGTCCGGTGCCCGCTCTCGCACGATGGCCGCGACCGCCTGCTCGTGGGCGCCATCCGCGTACGCATGGATGAGACTCACGGCGATGGACCGGACACCCTCCCCGAGCAGTCGGTCGAGCGCCGCATGGACGCTGGTGATGTCCAGCGGGATGCGCTCCTCGCCCCGGTGATCGAGGCGCTCCGACACCGTCTGACGCCAGCGTCTGGGCACAAGCGGCGCCGGACGCTCGAAGTCCAGGTCGTACAGGCGCGCCAGCCGCAGGCGCCCGATCTCCAGCACGTCCCGGAAACCCTCGGTGGTGATGAGCCCGGTGGGCGCACCCCGGCGTTCCAGGATCGCGTTCGTGGCCACGGTCGTGCCGTGGAGCACCTCGCCCAGTTGGGCGGCATTCGCACCGGCCGCGGCGAGCAGGTCCAAGGTGCCCGCCACGATGGCCGTGGCGTAGTCGTCCGTGGCCGAGAGCACCTTGCGCGTCAACGCGGCGCCGTCCGGGGTCACCAGCACCAGGTCCGTGAAGGTGCCTCCGACATCGATACCCAGTCGGTAGCTCATCGGGTTCGTCGAGGGTCAGGGAGGGGGGACATCGGCTGACTACGGCCTCATCATTTGATCAAATATTTGAAGATCAGCGCGGCAACGGTACAGTACCCGACGGCAGCCCGTGGCGGTGCCTCGACATAGCCCACGATCGCAGTCCGGGCAGTGCTGGTCCGCATGGTGATGCGCTATTGTGCAGACCGAACCATCGCCTGTCTCACGATGAGCGGAAGGACGACGCGCATGCGACTGGCTGCACTCGGCTTGCTGCACGAGACCAACACATTCTCGGCCCATCCGACGGGGGTGGACGACTTCCCGCTGATGCCCGTCGGCGTCGCCCAGTCCAGCATCGTGGGCATCATCACGGGCGAGCAGGTGTGGAACGTGCACGCGGGCGCCAAGACCACGATGGCCGGATACCACGCCGCCGACGCCTGGCCGGGCGTGGACGTGGTACCCATCGCCTTCGCCACGGCTCCTCCGGCCGGCACCATCACCCGCGATGCATTCGAGACCATCTCCGGGGTGATCCTGGCAGGGCTGGCCGAGCAGGGCCCATTCGACGGCGTGCTCATGGCCCAGCACGGTACGTCGGTCACGGACGACTACCTCGACGCGGACGCGGAGCTCATCCGCCGGGTCCGCGTCGCGGTCGGCCCGCGGGTGCCCATCGGCGTCGTCCACGACACCCACGGCAACATCTCCGCCGCGCAGCTCGAGCCGGCCACGGTCACGCTCGCGTGGCAGACGAATCCCCATGTTGACTGCCGCGAGCAGGCGCTGGCCTGCGCGGACCTGGTCGTGCGCACCATCCGGGGTGAGATCCAGCCAGTGCAGGCGATCGAGAAGCCACCCCTGGCGCTCAACATCCTGTGCCAAGGCACGGCCATGGAGCCGATGCTCACGTTCCTTGCGGCGGCGCGGTCACTGGAGCGCGAGCCGGGGATGCTCTCGGCGGCCATCGGTGAGGGCTTCCCGTATGCCGACGTCCCCCACCTGGGCATGGCCTTCATCGCCATCTCGGACGGCGATCCGGTGCTCGCCAGGGCCGGCGCGAGGCGCCTCGCCAGACTGGCCTGGGAGATGCGTGCCCAGTGCGACGCGGTCGCCCTCACGCCGGACGAGGCCATCACCCAGGCGCTCGCGTCATCCGATCCGCGGCCCGTGGTGCTGCTGGACGTGGGCGACAACGTGGGCGCTGGCACGCCCGGCGATTCCACGGTGCTGCTGGAGACGCTCGTGCGCCGTGGGGTGCCTTCGTTCCTGTGCACCATCTTCGACCCTGTGGCGGTGGCTGCGACCGCCACCATCGGCGCCCGGGTGGACGTGATGGTGGGCGCCAACACGGACCAGCTGCATGGCGCGCCGGTGCGCATCCAGGGCGTGACCCGGGCCGTGGGCATGGACGCCTGGGAGGACCGCCGGGCGAGCGGCGGCTGGGTGGCCTTCGATGCCGGGCTATCGACGGTCGTGGACATCGATGGCGGCGGCACCCTGCTGCTGACCACCAAGGCAGTGCCCGCCGCGGGTGCCGGACAGTACGCGGCCATGGGTGTCGATGCCGCCGACCAGCGCATCATCGTGTCCAAGGCCGTGTACTCCACGCGCGACGGCTATCCCATGGGGCAAGGTTTCATCCCGGTGGACACCCCCGGCCTGGCCGCCTCCAACCTGTCGCGCTTCACCTATCACCATCGGCGGGTGCCGATGCTGCCGTGGGAGCCCGACGCCACCTACGATCCGCAACCCTGACCGGAGTCGATCCATGCGTTTCGCCATCCTGGGCATCTGCCACGAGACCAACACGTTCTCCAACGTGCCCACCGACTACGGTCAGTTCGAGGCGTCGGGCATCGACCGGGGCGAGGACATCGTGCGTCGCTACCGCGACTCCAACTTCCACATCGCGGGCTACCTCCAGGGGGCCGCGGAGCTGGGCTTCGAGGCGGTGCCCCTCACGTTCGCGCAGACCGGCCCCATCGGGACCATCACGCGTGACGCCTACGACCGGCTGACGACAGAGATGTTCGGCCAGCTGCGCGACCAGGGGCCCTGGGATGGGGTGCTCATCGCAAACCATGGCGCGGCCGTGTCGGAGGAGTACCCGGACATGGACGGCGCCTTCTCGCGCCAGGTGCGCGACATCGTCGGCCCGGACGTGCCCATCGGCATCTGCCTGGACATGCACGCGAACGTGTCCGCGGAGGTCGTGGATGCCACGGACGCGTGCCTTGTCTGGCGCACCAATCCCCACCTCGATCCCCGTCAGCGGGGCCGCAAGACCGCGGAGCTCATCTACCGCACGGCACTGGGCGAGATACGCCCTCGCCAGGCCATCGCCACGCCGCCACTCGTCGTCAACATCGTGCGCCAGTTCACGGGCGAGGAGCCCATGCGTACCATCGTCGCCGACTGCCTCGAGGCCAACGAACGACCGGGCATCCTGGACACCAGCGTCGCCGAGGGGTATCCCTACGCAGACGTGCCCCAGATGGGCATGGCCTGGATCGCCATCGCCGATGGGGACCAGGCGGCCGCCGAGGATGCCGTTCGCTGGATGGCGACGCGCGCCTGGGAGCATCGCGAGGCGCTCAACCGGCCCGTGCCGGGCATCCGGGAGGCGCTCGACATGGCGGTCGCCCGCTATCGCGGCCCACGCGAGGCCGGCGATGTCGATCCCGTCGCGACCGATGGCTCGCCCCTGGAAGCACCCGCCGCGGACACCGGCGACGGCCTCGCACCCAAGCGCGGTCCGATCGTGCTCATGGACGTGGGCGACAACATCGGCGGTGGCTCCTCCGCGGACTCTACCCATATCCTGGCCGAGGCACAGGCGCTGGGCATCACGTCCTTCCTCCAGACCCTGTACGACCCGGAGTCGGTGGCAGCCTGCATCGCGGCCGGCGTGGGAGCCCAGGTAACGCTCGCCGTGGGTGCCAAGACCGATGACCGGCACGGCCGGCCCGTGACCGTCACGGGCACGGTCCGGACCATCGTCGACGGCACGTGGGAGGACCCCGGACCGACCCACGGCGGCTACCGCTTCTATGACTCGGGACCCGCCGTCCGCCTCGATACCACCGACGGTCACACGCTGCTGCTGACGACCCGCCGGCAGGGCAATGTGTCGCGCTACCAGATGTACAGCGCGGGCATCCTGCCCGAGACCTACCGCATCATCGTCGCCAAGGGCGTGGTCTCGCCGCGGCCGGCGTACCAGCCCATCGCGGGCGAGGTCATCCTGGTCAACACGCCCGGTGTGACCTCCGCCGACCTCTCCACCTTCACCTATCATGGCCGCCGCACGCCGCTGTACCCGTTCGAGCCGGAAGCGTCGTACCAGCCCTGAGCCTCGGGCACGTCGGAGCACGCCATCGGGCGTCGCGCCGCACCTGAACCGCAGCGGCTGGAGTCCTGTCGGGGGGACCGGGGCACCGGACGGAAGGGCGAGGGAGAGCGGACGGATGGCAGTGGTCAAGAAGCGTGCTGCGGCGCCCAAGAGCACCCGCAGTCGCAGCATCTACGACGTCGCGGTCCTCCAGAAAGCCCTCGACCTGCTGGAAGTGCTCGCGGAACGGCCGGACCTGGGCCTCAGCGAGCTGAGCGAGCTGACGGGTGCCAGCAAGGCATCGACGTACCGGATGTTGTCCACGCTTGAGAGCCGGGGTTTCGTGGCCAAGGATGGCGAGACCCGCAAGTACGCGCCGGGTGTGGCGCTCATCGCGCTCAGCTGCGCCGTGGTCGCGCGCATCGACTTGGTGAAGGCCGCCCGGCCCCACATCGAGGCGCTCCAGCGCACCTTCGACGAGACCGTCAACGTGGGCACGCTTGCCGATGGGCAGGTGCTGTACATCGACATCATCGAGAGTGCCCAGGGACTCCGGATGGCAGCCCGGGTGGGTGCCCGGGATGCACTCCACAGCACCGCCCTGGGCAAGGCGATGCTGTCCGCGATGCCTGCCAGCGAGGCCCGCGAGCTGCTCAGCGGTTACAAGCGGCTGACGGCGACGCCTCGGACCATCACCACTCTGGACGCGCTCATGGACGAGTTGGCACGCATCGCGACCCGCGGCTTTGCGGTCGACGACGAGGAGAACGAGATCGGCGCCCGCTGCATCGGCGCACCTATCCGCGACGGCTCCGGCAGGGTCACGGGTGCCATCAGCATCTCTGGTCCCACGTCACGCATCACGGAAGATATGGTGAGTGTGATCGGCGCCCGTCTCGCGGCGGCCGCCGCGAGCATCGAGGAAGAGCTCGGCGTCACCAAGCGGCTGACCGCGGACGCCTCCTAGCCGGATGGATCCCGAAGCGTCCGCGCGATATCGGGTGCGCGTCCTGTTCCTGGGTTCCCGGACCGCGCCCAGCTGGGCCCCCTGGGGCCGCGACATCGTGGCCGCGGTCGGCCGATCGCATGACATCTCGATCGTCGACCCGGACCGGCCGATGGTCGACCAGGTCGCCGATGCCACGGTCGACGTCATCGTGGACAACCTGATGCAGGCGTCACCGGCCCTTGCCGAGGCCGCAGCGGGGCATGTACGACTGTGGCAGCTGGGCTCCGTGGGCTACGACAAGATCGATGTCGCGTCGCTCGGCCGTCATGGCGTGCCGGTCGCGAACTGCCCCGGGTCGTCCAGCGCGAGGGGCCTTGCCGAGCACGCCCTGACGCTCGCGATGCTGGTGTTGCGCCGGTTCGACGAGCTCCGGGCCGCGGTCGCGGCATCCACCCTGGTGGCGCCCATCGGCCGCCAGCTGGTCGGTCGAACGCTGTTGCTCATCGGCTTCGGTGCCAGTGCCCGGGCACTGGCCACGCGCGCGAGTGCGATGGGCATGCGTGTGGTGGCCGTCCAGCGGCGGGGTGCCGACCCCGTGCTCCAGCAGCACTACGGTCTCGACCGCCTGACCGGTATGGACGCGCTCGATGAGCTCCTGGGTCGGGCAGACGTGGTGTCGTTGCACATCCCATACGAGGCGGCGACGCGCCACATCCTGGACCGGCGACGGCTGTGGCTGCTGCCACCGGGCTCGGTGGTCGTGAACGTGGCCCGCGGCGGGCTTATCGACGAGGTGGCCCTGGCCGATGCCATCCGTGCAGGCCGCATATCGGGCGCGGGCCTGGACGTGGTGGAAGGTGAACCAGCCGGCCCCGGCCATCCGATGTGGCACATGGAGCGGGTCATCCTCACGCCCCACATCGCGGGCGCCACCGAAGCGACGTCTCGGCGCCGCGCGCGCTTCGCGGCCCACAACATCAGCCGTGTCGCCGCGGGCCTCGCGCCGCTCTGCCTGATCCCCGCCCGGGGCTGAGGGCTCCTCTGGGCGACCTGTCCTTAGGACAGCTTCGAGACCTGGACCGTGGCATCGGGCCGGCGGAGGACATCGTCCAGCAGACGAGTCCCGATGCCCGGCTCGGTCGGCGGCAGGATGGCGCCATCCTGGATGACCACCGAGTGGGGCACCACGTCCCGATACCACGTCCGGATATAGGCCCGGACCGTCTCCTGGTACGTGGCGTTGGGCGCCGCGAGCGCGAGATGGACACCCGCCAGGAGCGTGAACGGCCCGGTGCAGTCGTGCATCGTCACCGGCAGCCCGAACGTGTCTGCGAGGGCGCCGATCTTGTGCGATTCGGTGATGCCGCCGGTCCAGGTCGGGTCGAGCATGACGATGTCCGCCGCGCCGCGCTGGAGCAGCGGCAGGTATTGGTGACGGGTCACGAGGTACTCGCTGGCGAGCACAGGTATGGTCGTCTGGTCGTGGAGGCTGGCGATGGCGCCGATGTCGTGGGCGAGGAGCATGTCCTCCAGCCACTCGATGTCGTACTCCTCCAGCGCCCGGGCGATCTTGACCGCGGCGGGCAGCCGCCAGAAGCCGTGTCCCTCGATCATGATGCGCATCCGCGACCCCACCGCCTCCCGGATGCGGCGGACAGGCGTGAGGCCCTCCTCCAGTTCCGCGGCCGTGATGGACAGGCCTTCGTTGCGCAGGCCGACGTCATCGAAGGGCCAGATCTTCATGCCCGTGATGCCTTCGGCGAGCAGTTCGTGCGCGAGCGCCTCCGGTTCGTTGTGCCACGCCCAGAGGTCTTCCAGGACACCCGGCCGGCCATGCGCCTCGAGAGGCGGTCGACCGTACGCAGGCCCGCCGCAGGTGTTGTAGATGGGCACCCGGTCGCGCGACGCGCCGCCCAGCAACTGGTAGATGGGCTTGCCCACCGACTGGCCCAGGATGTCCCAGAGCGCCACGTCGATGGCCGAGATGGCCCGCACCTCGATGCCCTGGCCCCCGAACCGCGCTGCGTCCCGGTCGTAGAGCATCGTCCAGATGCGCTGGATCTCCAGCGGGTCGCGGCCCAGGAGCTTGGGCGCCGCACGGCCATGGATATAGCCCGCGAGCCCCTCCGCCATCATGAACGTGTCACCCGTGCCGATGATCCCCTCGTCGGTGTGCACCCGCACATAGAGCACGAACGGGGTGTCCCCGAGATGGACCGTCTCGATGCCGGTGATCCTCATCGGGCGTGCGGTCGTCTGGCTAGCTGACCGCGACCAGGGCATCCCCGGCGGCGACGAGCGTCCGCTCGATGTCCGCATCCTCGTGGGCCGCGGACAGGAACCAGGTGCCCCGGCCCGTCACCCGGACGCCACGGTCCTGGAGGGCGTTGAGGAAGCGCCGCTGGCGAGCCAGGTCGGAAGCGGCGTAGGCCCGATAGTCGTGGAACGGACCAGTACCGAAGGTGGTGTTGAAGGCGGTCCCCAGGCCCTGGACCCACAGGTCGACGCCCAGCCGGTCGGCGTGGCTTCGCAGGCCGTCCATGAGCCGTTCGCCCATGCGCTCGATGCGCCCGTACACGGCGCCACCATCGGCAGCCAGCTCCGCGAGGGTGGCATTGGCGGCGGCGACACTCGACACGTTCGCGTTGTAGGTGCCCCCATGGAGCACATTGCCGGCAGTCAGCAGCATCAGGTCGCGTCGGCCGGCCAGGGCCGCGATGGGAAAGCCGCTACCCATGGCCTTGGCGAAGGTCGCCAGGTCGGGCGTGATGCCCAGACGCGCCTGGGCGCCCCCGAAGCCCACCCGGAAGCCGGTGATGACCTCATCGAAGATGAGCAGGCTGCCATTGGCCGTGGTCAGGGCACGCGCCGCCTCCAGGAACCCGGGCTCGGCGGGGATGACACACGTGTTGCACAGGATGGGCTCGCAGATGAGCGCCGCGATACGCTCGCTGCCAGGACCGGTCAGAGCGCGTTCGAGCACGGCCAGGTCGTTCCAGGGCAGCACCAGCACCTCGTCCACGGACGAGGCCACCTGGCCCGCGCTGGGCAACCAGGGCGTCGGTGCATCCGCGGGGCCCGCGAGCGAGAGCGGTGGCTGGGTGCTCACGAGGATAGGGTCGAGCCAGCCGTGATAGTGGCCCTCGAACTTGGCGATGAGCGGGCGACCGGTGGCGGCTCGAGCCAGCCGGAGCGCAGCCTGGACCATCTCGGTACCAGAGCTGCCGAAGCGCACCAACTCGGCACACGGGACCGCATCCCGGAACCGCTCCGCCAGCTCGACCTCATGCTCGGTCTGCCCTGCGAACAGCTGGCCCCGCCCGAGTTGCTCGCCGACCGCGGCCACGACCGACTTCGGAGCGTGGCCCAGGATGGAGGGTCCCATGCCCAACACATAGTCCACGTAGTCGTTGCCGTCGACGTCCACGAGGTGAGCGCCCTGCGCACGATCGAAGAACAGCGGGCCCGGATCGCCACCCAGCCGGAAGTTGCTGCTGACCCCGCCCGCAAGCGACCCCTGGGCACGTGCGTACATCTCGACCGATCGCGCATACCGGTGCGTCCGATCCGGCGCGGCCACCTCGGGGTGGGTCTGGATGCGGTCAGCCTGCTGGGTCATGCGTCACGTCGCCTTTGGGATACGATCCGCCGCGTCATGCCGGGGCAAGGACGGACGAGGGTGGGTCGGTCGAGTTCGCATTATGGTCCGCCGGTTCACTGATCGCAAACCTGTTGCGGGTGGGTCAAGGTGCCCCGCGAACGGTCGGTGCCGGGCCGACTGTTGCCGCCCAGGCGGTTGCCGGGCCGACTGTTGCCACCCAGGCGGGTGCCGGGCCGACTGTTGCCGGGCCGACTGTTGCCGGGCCGACTGTTGCCGGGCCGACCGATGACACCACGGCATGACTGGACCGCGTGGCGGGCAAGTGGACCCCGACATGGCCCCCGCTGAGCCGCACCCCGTCTTTGTTGGTCGGCTCATGCCACCACGGCATGGCCGTTCCCGTCCCCGTCCCCGTCCCCGTCCCCGTCCCCGTCCCCGTCCCTGAGGGCCGGATGATCATCTGGGATGCGCACGGGCGGAGAAGGAGCGGCACGTCGGTCGCACGGACCTTCAGAGTGGCCTTCCCCCGACATCCTGCATCCAGCCTGCATCGGTCTGACGGTGGAGTGGCCTCGGGAGGCCTGGATGGTCACGCGGAGCCCGTTCTTCCGCCGGTTGGATCATCTGGGACTCAAGGGTCCGACGACCTCGATCGACACCGCCGCATCCGCGACCGGGACCACTTCGACCGCGCCTGGTCGACCCGCCGTCGATGCCGCCGTCGATGCCGCCGTCGACCCGCCGTCGACCCGCCGTCGACCCGCCTGGTCGACCCGCCGGTGAGTCCCCGGGCACCCAACCCGGGCGGCTAGCCCTGGATCGCCCCGACCGGATCTGGCTGCGTCATGGAGCGACCCTTCGAGGTAGCGGGCCGGACGGCGACCGCGGGCCGGGTCTCTTCCTCGGCGGACGCCCGCAGCACCTTGAGGATGCGCGTCGCGGCTTGCTCCGTGTGGGCACGACTGCGGGCCTGCGCAGCGCGCGCGTCACGCGCCTCGACCGCTTCCAGGATGGGTCGGTGGGCCGTGATGGCCAGCTCCAGCGGCTCCCACGCACGATAGATGAGCGGGATGGCACGCCGGGTGCTCTCCCACAGCTCGATGATCCGCCGGACCCGGTCCGGTCGCCCGCCCGCGATGTACAGCGCCCGATGGAACTCCTGGTCATGACCCACGAGCGCCTCACGATCACCGCGCGCGGCGTCCTCCTCCATCAGCCGGAACTTGTCCCGGATGGTCGCCAGGGACTCCTCGGTCAGGTTGAGCACCCCGTCACGCGCCGCAAGCCCCTCGAGTGCCGCACGCACGGCGTATGCCTCCTCCACGTCCTCCACGGACAGGGCCGCGACCGTCGCGCCATGGTGTGCCCGGAACGTGACCAGTCGCTCGGCCTCCAGGGCGCGGAGCGCCTCGCGGACAGGCATCACGCTCATGCCCAGACGGCCGGCGAGGGCGTTCAGGCGTAGGGGCGTGCCGGGCGGCAGCTGGCCCGAGATGATGAGCGCCCGCAGCGAGGACGTTGCGCCGTCAGTCAGGGTCTCCCGGGGCTGAGGAGCCAGATCCACTTCGTCGATGAGCGCCCGCTGTGACCGTGTCATGACCACCGCCTGCATGCGCCGATGGCCGGCAGCCGTGAGCCGGCCGGGCTGGATCGCCGCGATCGCGGGTCAGAGACCCGCTCGAGGCGATGATACCGGGCCGCATGACGGAGAACGTGGGTCATCTACCGTGTCCCGGCTCAGGCAGGCGCGGCTCACCTAGGCGCGGCTGACCTCACGCCCGATGGTGTAGCGCTGGAGCGCCGCCTGGTCGAGCGTCACGCCCAGACCGGAGGCCGTCGGCGCATCCACCCAGCCACCCGATGGCCGCAATGGGTCCTGCAGCAATCGATACAGGACATCGATCTCCTGGCGCGGATCGGTCGCCTCCACGGCCATCACGCCCGGGAACGCCGCGGCGAGCTGGATGTGGACCTCGGGAAAGATGTGGGGCAGGATCGGGATGCTGGCGGTCGCGGCCATGGCACACACCTTGAGCGCCTCGCTCAACCCGCCGGTGGTCGTGGCGTCCACGCGCAGATACTCGGGGGTCGCCTGTTCCAGCAGGTCACGGTACGCGTAGCGTCCGGTGGTGTCCTCGCCCAGGGCGAGCGAGATCCCCGTCCGCTCACGCAGCTGGACCGCCACGTTCGTCAGCTCCGCGGGATACGGATCCTCGATGAACGCGATGCCCAGGTCGGCCCAGCCCCGGACGGTCGGTAGCACCTCTGCCAGGGTCCGCCACGCCCAGTGGGCGTCATACGCCAACAGGCTCGGGCTGCCGGCGATGGCTTCCGCGCAGACCTGCAGCCGAAGGGTGTCGTCCTCCAGCGGGCCTGCGGCGATCTTGATCCACTGGTACCCCTCGGTGACGTAGTCCGCGATCTCGGTCCCCAGGGACTCGCTCGACAGACCCGACCGGGGATAGCCGCCCGCGATGCTGACGGCCACCCGGTCACGATAGCCCCCGAACATCTGCCACAGAGGTAGTCCCGCCGCCTGTCCCTTGATGTCCCACAGCGCGATGTCGACAGCGCTCAGGGCGCGCATGAACACGCCCCGCTGGCCGATGGTCAGGTTGCGGTCGTACATCGTCTGCCACAGGCGCTCGCTGTTGCGCGGGTCCGCGCCCAGGAGCAGGGGCGCCAGGTTGCGGCTGACGATGGGCGCGACCGGTCCGTTGCGGGTCATGCCGAAGCCGACACCCGTGAGGCCCTCGTCGGTCACGACCTCGACCACGATGTACTCGCGGGCATCGAAGCGCAGCTCGCCCATGACGATGGGCGTCGTCAGCGGGATGCTGCAGGTGGTGGCTCGGACCTCGGTGATGATCATCGTCCGACCACCGATGCGTCCGGCACCTGGATCTCCTCGTCGGCGCGATCCTCATTGGGACTGACGCCCGCCAGGAACCGGAGGCCGTCGGGGCCTGCGATGATCTGGTGGATGACGCCGGGCGCGGCGTACAGCAGGTCGCCGGGCACGGCACTCAGGTCATCCTCGCCGATGATGAAGCGACCCGATCCCCACAGGACATGGAAGAACTCGCCGGCGCCCGGATGGTAGTGCGGGATGGTCGCGAAACCAGGCTCGAAACCCAGCTGGACGATGCGCAGGCTGGCGGATGCCAGCAGCTTGAGACGCACGAACGAGGCATCGCCGGCGCTCTGGTCGAACTCGACATGGACGCGACTCGCGTTGATGGCGTCAGCGTCTGCGACGTAGGGCATGCATGTCTCCTCAGATGTGATATTTGATAGGGTAGCCGGGTCTGCGGCGGTCGGTGGAGGTGCTCGGTCGTGACTCGTTCCCATCCGAACGTGCTCGTCGCGGGGTTCTCGCACGAGCTCAACAGTTTCATCCCGGGCGTCTCGACCGCCGAGGTGCTCGCGGTCGCCGGGCCCACGGTGGTCGGTGCCGACCTGTTCGGACCCAGCGTGGGCATCGACCTGGAGCTGCATGCCGTCGCCGCGGTCGCGGCGGAACTGGGGGTCACGCTCCTGCCGTCCATCTACATGTGGGGTGGCGTGGGGCCCGTCATCGAGGACAGCGTCTACGACCGATTGCGGCAGCGCATCCTCCACGACGCGCAGCTGGAGCGAGAACGGCTCGATGGCGTCCTGCTGTGTCTCCATGGGGCCATGGCCACCCAGTCCGTGGACGACACAGAGGGCGACATCCTCGCGGCGGTACGGGCCATCGTCGGTCCGGACGTCCCCATCGTCGCCACGTTCGACATGCACACCCATGGCACTGCCCGGATGGCCGCGTCGGCTGATGCGCTCATCGGCTATCGGACGTGTCCTCACACCGATTACTACGACACGGGCGCGCGAGCGATGCGTCTCCTGGCTCGTGCCATGGCGGGAGAGGTGCGGCCCACGGTATCCATGCGCAAGCTGCGCATGACGGCATCCGCCGAGCACCATGACACGAACCATGGACCCATGGTGGAGGTCCAGGGGCTCGCTCGGGAGCTGGAGGGGACGCCTGGCATCCTGGACGTGACGGTGTTCGCGACCCAACCCTGGATGGATGTGCCGGAGCTGGGCTGGAGCGTCGTGGTCACGACGGATGGCCAACCGACGCTCGGGCAGGCCGCCGCGGATCGACTCGGGCGTGCCATCTGGGCTCGCCGCGAGGCCTTCCGGGTGCCCAAGGTCCCGCTGCATGCAGCGATCGAACGCGCCAGGGCCAGCAGCGGCATCCCGGTCGTGCTCTCCGACAGCGCCGACACCACCACGGGTGGTGGCAACGGTGATGGCAACCTGCTGCTGGCCGCGCTGCTGCGTGACCCACGCCCGGATGACTCGGTCGCCCTCGCGCTGACGGATGCGGCGGCCGTGGACCAGTGCATGGCGGCCGGCATCGGCGCCGAGGTGACGCTCCAGGTCGGTGGCTCGTTGACGCCTGACTTCTTCTCACCCATCACGCTCACGGGCCGTGTCATCACGCTCGCCGACGGCCACTACGACAGCGAGCTGCCGGTCAAGCCCCGCGACGTGGGCGGCATCGCGGTCGTGGCGCACGACGGTATCCAGGTGGTGCTCACGCGCGAGAAGGCCTCCCAGCTCGACGCCAGCATCTATCGCCGCGCCGGGATCTGGCCGGAACGGGTGCGCATCCTCCAGGCGAAGTCCGCCGGTGGCTTTCGTGCCGCATTCGACCGGTTCTCCGCGGACACCATGTACCTGGACACCCCCGGCCCGTGTGACAGCGACCTGACCCGACTGCCGTTCGAGCGCATCGACCGACCCCTGTGGCCGTTCGACGCAGACCTCGACGAACCATGGGCGGGGGCTGGCCCCGACCCGGCCTGAGGTCGCGGACCCGAGGGTCCGGGCCGCGCGCTGTGCGATATGCTGGTTCATCATGTGAACCCGAGGGACGAAGAGAGGGACCGATGCGACTCGCCGCGATGGGCATCCTGCACGAGACGAACACCTTCTCGCCCAACCCCACGGACGACGACGCATTCAAGCACAGCACCATCGGTGGCGGCCCGGGCGTGCTCCTCGGCGAGCAGGTGTGGGAGGTCTACGGCCACACCGGCAACACGGTCGCTGGCTTCCGTGACGCAGCCTCGCTGCCGGGCCTCGAGGTCGTGCCCATCGCATTCGCGTCGACTCATCCTGGCGGCACCTTCCCGGCAGCGACCTTCGAGCGCATCGCAACCGGTCAGCTGGAACGGCTGGCGGCAGCGGGGCCGTTCGATGGCGTGCTCCTGGCGCAGCACGGGGCGATGGTCGCTGAGGGGTTCCCGGACGCGGATGCGGAGTTCATCCGGCGGGTGCGCGGCGTCGTCGGCTCCAGCGTGCCGATCGGCAATGTCATGGACACCCACGGCAACGTGTCCCCGGCACAGGTACATGGCGCGGACCTGACGCTGCTGTGGCAGACCAACCCCCATGTGGATTGCCGCGATCGGGGACTGGCCGTGGCCAGGCTCGTGGCACAGGCGGTTCGGGGCGAGATCCAGCCGGTCCAGGCCATCGTCAACCCGCCCCTCGCCGCCAACATCCTGGCCCAGAACACAGCCGACGAACCCATGCGCGGTCTGCTTGCCCAAGCCAGGTCGCTCATCGAGACGACGCCTGGCCTTCTCGACATCAGCATCGGCGAGGGGTTCCCGTACGCGGACGTCCCCACCATGGGTATGGCCGTGGTCGCCGTCGCGGATGGGGACCCGGCCATCGCACAGCGGGCAGCCGAGACCATCGCGGGCGCCATCTGGGAGCAGCGCCAGGCATTCGATCCGCGGGGCGTGCCGGTGGCAGAGGCCGTGCTGCTGGAGCGGGGCGACACGCACGGCCCGGTCGTGCTGCTGGACGTCGGCGACAACATGGGCGCTGGCACCCCCGGCGACTCCACCTTCATCCTGGAAGGCCTGCTGGCGGCGCGCCGGACGGGCTTCCTGCTGACGGTCCACGATCCGGCGGCGGTCGTCACCTGCGTGGCGGCGGGCGTGAGCGCCCAGGTGACGCTGTCCGTGGGTGGCAAGTTCGACGGCCTCCACGGCACGCCGCAGATCGTCACGGGTCGCGTGCGGATCCTGTCCGACGGCCATTTCCAGGCATACGGCATCGTGCACGGCGGGCACAAGGAGTTCGACGGCGGCATCACGGCCGTCGTGGATACGGCAGGGGGCAGCACGCTCGTGCTCACGTCCCTGCCGGTGATGACCATGAGTCTCGACCAGCACTATTCCCTGGGCATCGACCCGGTGCGCTACGACCTGGTCGTGGCCAAGGGCGTCATGTCGCCCCAGCCAGCGTACGGACCCATCGCGTCACGCCTGGTGTATGTCGACACGCCCGGCATCTCGACCGCCGACCCGCGACGCCTGGGTCACCAGCACCGCCTCCGGCCGATGTTCCCGTTCGAGCAGGACACCCAGTGGTCAGTGACGACCCGGTGACGCCGGACTTCGTCGACCTGCCCGCCTGGATCCTGGAGCTTACCCAGGCGATCGACATCGGCGAAGCCGGCGGGTGACCGCTGTCCGGCCGCTGGTGCTGGTGGGTGGCTTCAAGCACGAGTTGTACAGCTTCGCGCGGGGCACCATCTCATTCGCCGACGTGGCGCGCGCCGGCTACTTCGCGGAGGGCGACGCGATCTTCGACGCGTCGCGCGCCCAGCGACCGGAGCTGGCCGCCATCCAGTCCGCCGGCGGCTTCCGGTTCCGCTATGAGCCCATCGCCGCGACCGCGGCCTGGGACGCCGACCAGCCGACGGTGTCGACAGGTGACGTGGTCGAGATCGACGGCTGAGCGTCACCCCAGTCGCCTTGGCCAGAGCATCCTTGGATGCTGGTGAGCGTCAGGCGACTGGTACCTCTGCGGCGTCCGCGAAACCGTATCATTGATCACATGGAGCCGGACACGGAGTCATGCGCGACCCGTCGGATCGTTGACATCGACCCGGTCGGAGCCTAACGTGCGCCACTAGGCGAACCACTGTATCGCAGCGCGATCAGGGCAAGCCGGGCACACGGCCGATGGTGCGAGCAGGCCGATCGGACTGACGCACACCGTGGAGGAGGACAGATGGATAGTTCGTTCGGTCGCAGGCGCGTCGGCGCGAAGCGAGGTCGGGCGGCGATCGCCCTGCTCGCCGCTGCACTGGTCGTCGGCTCATCGGCTGGCGCAGTGCTTGCCCAGGATCCCCCCACCACCATCGAGAACATCAAGGTCGCCGGCGCAGGCCCGGTCCTGACGCTCGATGTGACCAAGTCCGGCGACCTCGTGTCGGTGAACACCATCATCCTGACACAGGGTTCCCTCGTCCGGCATGACGCCAATGGCAAGCCGCAGCTGGAGATGGCGGAGTCGATCACCACCTCCGAGGACGGCAAGACCGTCACCATCAAGCTGAAGCCCGGCCTGCTGTACTCCGATGGCACCCCGGTCACGTCTGCCGACATCAAGGTCGCCGTTGATCGCCAGATCGTCGATGCGACGAGCAACAAGATCTTCGTCAACAGCGTCGAGTCAGCTGACGTCATCGATGACCTGACCGCGCAGCTCAACCTCAAGTACCCCGACCCGGACCTCTGGAACGGCCTGTCCGCCCGCGCCATCGCGCTCAACCCCGCGGAGCAGGTCCTCAACGACCCGGACTACTTCATCCATCCCGTGAGCGCGGGCCCCTACATGGTCACCGAGTTCACGCCCAACTCGACCATCCACCTCGCGGCCAACCCGAACTACGTCGGCGGGCCGATGGTCGTCCAGGGCATCGACATCGTGTATGTCCCTGACCTCAGCTCCAAGGTCCTCCAGCTCGCCACCGGCGCGCTCGACTTTGCGTGGGACCTGCCCATCGCCGCCAAGGACAGCTTCCCGCCGGAAGTCAAGCAGTTCATCGTCAATGTCGGCGGCGCGAACACGCTGTACCTCCAGATGGACCCGGCCGGCAAGGCCGGCGACAAGTTCTCCGATCCGCGCGTCCGCCAGGCCATGTCCCTGGCCATCGACCGCCAGGCCATCGCCGACAAGGCGTTCCTGGGCCTGGTCTCCCCGCTGACCTCGTTCTGGTATGACTGCGGTCCGGAGTTGTGCCCCCCGGGCATGCTGCCGAACGGTGGTGTCCAGGACATCGAGGCCGCCAAGGCCCTCATGGCCGAGGCCGGCGTGACCTCCATCGATGCCGAGATGCTGGTCAGCAGCACCCGCGGCGGTTGGAAGGAAGCGGCGACCCTCGTCGCGGCCGACCTCGCCAAGATCGGCGTCAATCTCACCGTCAGCCCTGTGGACGAGGCGACCTGGAACGGCGCCACCGCCAATGACAACTTCGAGGCCATCTACAACGGTGGTGCCTCGAGCCCCCAGATCACCATGAGCAGCTGGATCGGTGACGGGTTCTCCGCCATCCACTCCGGCTACACCAAGATCGCGGACCACGACAAGGTCGTGGCGCTCATCGAGCAGATGGCCCAGGAGCTGGACCCGGTCAAGCGCCTTGCCCTCATGACCCAGGTCCAGGAGTTCGCCCGCGAGACCATGCCCATGATCCCGATCGTCGACCGGATCGCCCTGGATGGCACCCGGCTGCCGGACGGTGTCCTGAGCGTCGCCCAGCTGACGCCTGGCTACATGATCCTCCAGACCCAGGCCGAGCAGGCCGCCGGCAAGGCTGCCGGGCAGCCCTAGCGGCTCCTGTCCATCCCGACCGTAGTGAACCAGGACCCACGGTCCAGGTGACCCGAGTCCTGTCCGGCGAGCCGCGATGATCTACCGCGTCGCGGCTCGCTCGCCCCTGTTACGCATCCTGGGGCGGTCCCTGTTCGTGGCCGTCGCGGTGATGCTCGTCGCCTTCAGCCTCATGCGGCTCGCTCCCGGTGACCCGGTGGTGGTCCTCCTGGGCGACAACGCGACGGACGAGAGCATCGCTCTCATGCGCACGCAGCTGGGCCTGAACGGTAGCTACCCCGAGCAACTGGCCACATACCTCGGTGGCCTGGCCCGTGGGGACATGGGCAAGTCGGTGGTCTTCGGTGTCTCCGTGTCGCGGCTCATCGGTCAGGCCCTGCCCGTGACCCTCCAGCTGATGCTCGTCTCGATCACCATGACGGTGCTGTTCGCGATCCCCATCTCGGTCTATGTGGCGCTCCACCCGCGCGGTCGAGTCGCCTCCCTGTTCCTGATCGGATCGTCGTTCTTCGTGTCCATGCCAGCCTTCTTCATCGGGCTCCTGGCGCTGCTCATCGCGGCCGTGTGGCTCAAGATCGCGCCGGTCGCAGGCATGGTCGGCAATCTGCCCCAGGCGATCTCCTACCTGTGGCTCCCCTCGCTCGTCATCTCCCTGTCACTGGTGCCCATCCTGGCGCGCGTCCTCGCAGCCTCGATCGCGAGCACCATCCGGGAAGAGTTCGTGGAGGTCGCCATCGTGCGTGGCGTTCGTGGCCGCACGTTCGCATGGCGCTACCTGCTGCGGCCGTCCATCGCACCCACGCTCAGCCTGCTGAGCTACATCGTGGGCACCCTGTTCGCGTCCGCCGTGGTCGTGGAGCTGGTGTTCAACCTGCCGGGTACCGGCACGCTCCTGGTCAACGCCGTGGCCGGACGCGACTACCCCCTGGTCCAGGGCATCGTGCTCATCTCGGGCGTGTTCGTGGTCCTGGTGTCGACCATCGCCGACATCATCACCTACAAGATCGACCCGCGGGTGGCGCTGTGAGGCTGGTGCGCTGGTTCCGCGAACTGCCCCGAGCCGGCCAGGTCGGGGTCCTCATCATCGCGATGGTGCTCCTCCTGGGCCTCATCGTGCCCGCCATCAGCCCCTACGGCGTGGAAGGCACCGAATCCGGCAGCAACGAGGCGCCCAGCCTCGCGCATCCCTTCGGTACCGACCAGCTGGGTCGCGACATCATCACCCGCAGCTTCGCGGCGACCCACCTGGACGTCTTCGTGGCGGTCGTGGGCGTGCTGGTGCCACTACTCATCGGGACGGTCCTGGGGGCCCTTGCCGCGACCACCGACATCCGGGTCATCCGGGGTGGCATCGCGCTGCTCATCGACGGCATCAATGCGTTCCCGTTCCTCATCCTCGCCCTCGGCGTCATCGCCGTCGTGGGCACCGGTATCACGGGCATGATCGTGGCCATCGCGCTCACCAGCTGGGCGCGCTACGCCAAGTTGGCCCGGACCCGGGCGGCCACGTTGCGGGAGCTGGACTTCGTGAGCGCCCTCAAGTTGCTGGGCTACAGCCGGGTGCGCATCGTCATCCGCCACATCCTGCCCAACTGCTTCCGCGAGACCGCCGCGTATGGCGTGAGCGACTTCACGCTGGTCATCCTGACCGTGGCGGCGCTGTCGTTCCTGGGCGCAGGTGTCCGGCCACCCACCCCCGAGTGGGGTTCGATGATGGCGGACGGCCGGATGTTCCTGATGTCCGCGCCGTGGCTGCTGGTCGGCCCCGGCATCGTGCTCACCATCACCGCGTTCGGCGTCTCGCTCATCGGGGAAGCGCTCAAGGACCGGGTCCGTGCCTGATGCGACGCCGGTCACCACGAACCCTCGGGTGACGTCAAGCGTGCCAGCCGCCAGCCCGTTCCTCATCGCGGAGAGCCTGCGCATCGGCCTGATGCGCGATGGTGCGGAGCTGCGCATCGTGGATGCCGCCGACTTCACGCTGGACGCCGGCGCCTCGCTGGGCATCGTGGGTGAGTCCGGATCGGGCAAGACCATGCTCTGCCGCAGCTTCATCGGCACCCTGCCGCGCTACGGCGTGCGGGTGCTCGGTGGCCGCCTGACCATCGGCGGCCGGGATGTCACTGGTGCCACGGAGGATGACTGGCGGGCGATCCGGGGCAAGGTCATCGGCTATGTGCCCCAGAGTTCCCTGGCTGGCCTCAACCCGGTCCTGACGGTCGAGACGCAGCTCCTCGAGGCACTCCAGATCGGCCAGGCGATGGACAAGACCGCCGCGCGCGCGGAGGCCCGGCGGCTGCTCGACCTCGTGCGCATCCCACGTGTCGATGCCGTCCTGCAGGAGCGGTCTCATCAGCTGTCGGGTGGCATGAAGCAGCGGGTGATGATCGCCGCGGCGATCGCGCTGCGGCCGCCCTTGCTGGTCCTGGACGAACCCACGACCGCCCTCGACGTGACCGTCCAGTACGAGATCCTGACCCTCCTCCGACAGCTTCGCGAGGATCTCCGGATGGGCATGATCCTCATCTCCCATGACCTGGCCGTGGTGGAGTTCCTGTGCCAGCGCGTGATGACCATGTATGCGGGCGCGACCGTGGAGCTGGGCCAGGCGGACGCCATCCGTGCCCGGCCGCGGCACCCCTACACACTTGCCCTGCTCCACTCCCGTCTGGGGATGGCCGAGCGCGGCCAGGACCTGGTGGCCATCCCGGGTGAGATGCCGGTCGTTGGCGCGTGGCCCGAGGGCTGTCGTTTCGGGCCTCGGTGCGCCCACGCCGTGGATGCCTGCCGGTCCGGCCCACAGCCCCTGCCACGCTTCGTGGACACGCACCTCACCGCCTGCATCCGGGCGGAGGAAGTCACCTGATGGCCGGCACGACCGCGGGCGTCAGGGTCGACGGCGACCTGATCGCCATCGACGGTCTCCACGTCACGTATCGCACACGGGGTGATGACGTGCTCGCCGTCCAAGGCTTCGACCTGCGACTTCGGGCGGGGGCTTCCACGGGCATCGTGGGCGAGAGCGGCAGTGGCAAGTCCACTGTGGCCAAGGCCATCGTGGGCCTGGTCGCGCCGTCCCAGGGCTCCATCCGTATCGATGGCGACCTGGTCGCGGGCACGGACGCTTCGGGCAACAGGGCGACCGGATACGTGCGTGCCAACCGCTGGAAGGTGCAGATGATCTTCCAGGATCCGTACGGGTCGCTCGATCCACGACAGCAGCCCCTGGATGCGGTGGCGGAGGCCGTCCACCAGTGGCAGCCGGGCTCCCGAGGGGCGGCACGTACGGAGGCGCTGGGGCTGCTCAAGTCGGTGGGCATCTCCGAGCGCCAGGCGACGTCCGGGCTGCGTGCCCTATCGGGCGGCCAGCGACAGCGGGTGTCCATCGCCCGGGCGTTGGCGCCCCGCCCCCAGGTGCTGGTGGCGGATGAGCCGACATCGTCCCTCGACCAGTCGGCGCAGGCGGCCATCCTCAACCTGCTGCGCCGGATCCAGGCGGAGCGGGGTCTTGCCATCGTGTTCATCTCGCACGACCTGGCCCTCGTGCGGTACCTCACGGACACGGTGATGGTCATGAAGGATGGCTTCGTGGTCGAGAGCGGCTCGACCGATCGGGTGTTCTCGACACCCGATCACGACTACACCAAGCGTCTGATCGCGTCCGTCCTGGCGTAGCACATGCCTGCCCAGCCCGGACCCGCGGCACTACCAGCTGGACCAGCCACCGTCCACGACGAGGTCCTGGCCCGTGACGTACCGCGATCCGGGCGAGGCCAGGAACACGGCCGGAGCGACATAGTCGTCGCCATCACCGGCGCGGCCCATCTGGACCTCGCTCTGGGCGAACAGCTCACCCTTGCGCAGCCGCTCCTCGCCTCGCTCATCGAGGTTCAGGCGCTGATCGGTGGTGATGATGCCGCCGGGGCTCAGGGAGTTGATGGTCACGCCGTGGCGCGCCAGGCGCGGTGCCAGATAGTGGGTGATGCCGTGGACGCCGTGCTTGCTGGCGAAGTACGACGACGGTCCCCAGATCTCGGGGTACAGCTGCCACTTGGGGCCCATCTTGCCGTACACCGAGGCGATGTTGATGATGCGCCCCCAGGCCCGCTCGACCATGCCCGGCGCGAACACCTGGCACAGCCGGAAGGGCGCGAACAGGTTGAGCGCGAAGACCTCCTGCCAGGACTCCATGGGCACCGTCTCCCAGGGATGGCTGGGGAACATCGCGGCGTTGTTGACCAGGATGTCCACCGATCCCGCGGCGTCCGCAAGCCGCTGCACGTCTGCCTCGACGGTCACGTCGGCGACCACGTAGTCGACGCTGCCGCCACGCTCGGTGATGCGCTCCGCGGTCTCCTGGAGCATGTGCTCGCGTCGGGCGCAGATGACGACACTGGCGCCGGCCTCGGCATAGCCGATGGCGATCGCACGGCCCAGACCGCGACCGCCACCGGTGATGAGGGCCCGCTTGCCCGCCAGGCTCAGCAGGTCGTGGATGCTCATGCCGTCACCTCCCCTGCGCCACGGGGACCGGACGCCATGGCCCGGTACGATCCGCCGAACGCTGTCCGCATGATAGAGCGGACCGCAGGACGCATCACGGGTTCATCAGACGAACTGCATCAGAATAGGAGCATGAGCGCCACGCCGAAGGTCGCCAATGTGGCGGACGCCGTCAGCCGTCGGGACGGGCGCTGGTGCGTGCGGAACGTGTCGATGCCCAGGCTGACGATGGGTGACAGCGCGATACCCGTCTGGACCACGGCCGGGTTGCCCTGCTGGGACCCGTACAGGATGAGCAGGAAGGTGAACGTGACCAGCGCCGCGCGGGGCACCATCTGGGGCACGTCACGCAGCCGGATGTCCCGGGGCGGCGCGATGACCAGGCACATGCAGGCGCCGATGGCACAGCGGACGAGGTGGACCTGGATGAGGCCCGCGCCCTCGTCGATGAGCACCCGGCCGGACACGGTCAACAGTCCGGTGCCCACAGCGGCCACGACGATGGTGGCCATCGTGCGCCAGCGACCGAGATCCCCGAAGGACTCGTTGAGGCCCACGAGCACGGCGCACAACACGACGACCGCCGCGACCACCTGTGCCGGGTCAAGGGTGCCGGGCAGCAGCAGCGAGACCGCGAGCGTGGCCGGGATGGGGCTGATGGACTGGGCGGTGACCGCGGACGCCGGGCTGCCATGGTCGTACAGCTCGAACATCGCGAACGAGCCGACCACCAGCAGCGTCGCCGACACGAGCATCAGGAACGCGATCCAGGGTGTCCAGACCCACTCCACGAAGGGCGCCGCGGGCAGCACCATGAGCACGTTCAGGGTCAGCAGCGGGAATACCAGCTGGGCCGCCGGGAGGCGCGACGTGAGGCCCTTGCTAAGGATGGACGTGAACGAGTTGGCGACGGCCGTGATGAGCCCTGCGAGCAGATCCACCAGGGTCCCTTCGGTGACGGTTCCCGCGGTCCGACGGTCGACATGCTGGGGCGGGAGGGCTACTGTACCGCCTACCGAACCCTCGGACCGACCACTGAACCCACTAGACGCGGGAGCCGTCCATGCCTCTTGACCCCGATGCCGCCGCGATCCTCCAGCGGGTGCGTGAGGCGGGTGTGCCGCCGTGGCGGTCGCTGCCACCGGTCGAGGGCCGGGTGGTGTATCGCAACCGGGCGCTCTTGTTCGATGGCCCCAAGCTGCCCGCGGGCGAGGTCTGGGAGGCCGCGATCCCGTCAGCGGACGGCGACATCCCCATCCGGGTGTATCGACCAGAGGGTCCGCCGCGGCCCATCTTCATCTATCTCCATGGTGGTGGCTGGACCCTGGGCGACGTGGACACGCACGACGCCGTCTGCCGCCGGATCTCGGTCGCGTCGGACTGCATGGTCGTCTCGGTCGCCTATCGGCTGGCGCCGGAGCATCGCTACCAGGCGCAGCTGGACGACGTGGACGCCGCCGTTCGTTGGCTGGCAGCGCACGGCGACGAGCTGGGCGGCGACCCGACCCGGCTGGCCATGGGTGGCGATAGCGCGGGCGGCAATCTGACCGCGGGCGCATCGATCCGACTGCGGGACGCCGGTGGGCCGCGCTTGGCGCTTCAGGTGCTCATCTACCCCGCGACCGCGCCCTGGTTCGAGACCCTCTCGTATCACCAGAACGCCGAGGGCTACTGGCTGACTCGCAAGGACGTCATCTGGTTCTGGGACAACTTCCTGGGCCCCGGCGATGGCGCCCAGGATCCCTACGCCTGCCCGGGCATCGTGGAGGACCTGCGTGACCTGCCGCCGGCGGTGGTCATCACGGCCGGCTTCGATCCCCTGCGGGACGAGGGCGAGGTGTATGCCATCCGCCTCCGACGGGCCGGTGTCCGGGTGGCCGGCAAGCGCTTCCCGGGCATGATCCACGGCTTCGTCGCGTTGCCCACGGCCATCCCCGCCGGTGAGCGCGCCATCGCCATCATCGCCACCGCGACCCGCCGTGCGTGGGCGCCGACACGTCCAGCCTGACCAGCCACACCCCTGAGGACCCGATGCAGATCACGGCGCTCGAGACCATCCAGCTGGAACCGTTCCCGTTCCTGGTGTTCATCCGGGTGCACACGGACGAGGGCCTCATCGGCACCAGCGACACCTACTACACCACCGACGCGGTACGCGGCTTCGTCCACCAGTGGGCGGCCCCCATGCTGCTGGGCAAGGACCCCCGGGACATCGAGCGGCACTGGGAGTCGATGTACGCCCGGAGCGTCGCGCGCTGGGGCGGCACGGGCACCGAGATGCGCTCCATCTCGGCCATCGATGCGGCACTCTGGGACATCCTTGGCCAGTCCCTCGGAGCACCCATCTATCGCCTGCTGGGCGGCCTGGCGCATGACCGGATCCCGACCTACAACACCTGTGGCGGCCCCACGTATGGAGCGCGCGGAGCCAAGGGATCGACGAGGGGCGAGGGCAAGGGTCCCCTGGAGGACCTCTGGGCGCAGATCAACGAACCCGAGGTGCTGGCCCAGGAGCTGCTGTCCGAAGGCATCCGCGCCATGAAGATCTGGCCCTTCGACCCCATCGCGCTCCGGGGCACCGGGCGATACATCAGCGACGCCGACCTGCACGAGGGCCTGGAGCCCTTCCGGCGTATCCGTGAGGCCGTCGGCGAGCGCATGGAGATCATGCTCGAGGGGCACGGCTACTGGGACATCACGACCGCGAAGCGCATCGCGCGCGCGGTGGAGGAGTACCGACCGGCGTGGCTGGAGGACATGGTCCTGGGCCATGACATCCGCCAGATCGGCGAGCTCAAGGCGTCCACCACCACGCCCATCCTGGCCAGCGAGCTACTCATCACCCGCTATCAGTACCGACCCCTGATGGAGGCACGCGCCGCGGACATCGTGATGGTCGACCCGACCTGGACCGGGGGCATCACGGAGTCGCGCAAGATCATCGCGTTGGCGGAGTCGTTCGGGCTGCCGGTGGCGATGCACGATTGCACCGGCCCGTTCACGCTGCTTGCCGGTGTGCACCTGGCGCTCAGCGCACCGAACGCCATCTACCAGGAGCACGTCCGGGCCTACATCCGGACGTGGTACAGCGAGCTGGTGCCGGAGTCCGTGACCATCGAAGATGGCCACATCCTGCCGCCCACTGGCGCCGGCATCGGGACCCACCTCCTGGATGAGGTCCTGCGGCGCTCCGACGCCACGGTCCAGATCACCCGACTCGGCGACTGATCCCAACGCATGCATAGCGATGTCATATCATTGATCAGATTTCTCGATCGACCGACATCGCGTCAGGTCGACACCGTCCATGGAGGACCCACCAGTTGCTGGAGCGTGCCCGTACCGACGTGAGCGCGTCCGACCGCATCTGGGAGCGCGCGCAGCGCCACCTACCCGGTGGCGTGACGGCCTCGGCGCGCATCCATCCGGCGCTCGGACGGGCGTTCCTGGCTCAGCGAGCCTTCGGCGGTCGTGTCGTTGACGTGGACGGCCGGGAGTTCATCGACCTCAACATGTCCTTTGGCGCCAGCCTGCTGGGCCACGGTCACCCGGCCATCACGGCAGCCATCATCCGGGCCACGGAGCTGGGCATCATGTGCGGCTACGAGACCGAAGCCCAGACGCGCATGGCGGAGCGCGTCGCGGAGGTCATCCCCAGCGCGGAATTGGTGCGCTTCACGGGATCGGGCACCGAGACCACGTGGCACGCCCTGCGCACCGCGCGCGTGGCCACAGGACGCCGCAAGGTGGTCAAGTTCGAGGGCCACTTCCACGGCTACAACGACTCGCTGGGCTTCAGCTTCTGGCCGCGGCCGGAGGTCGCGGGGCCTGCCGATCATCCCCGCACCGTGCCCGAGAGTGCGGGTATGCCGGAGTCGATGACCGAGCTGACCATCGTGCTGCCCTGGAACGACGTGGCGGCGCTGGAGGCGGTCTTCGAGCGCGAGGGTGATGACATCGCGGCGGTCATCATGGAGCCCGTCAACCACGACTCCGGGACGCTGCTGCCGCTCCCCGGTTACCTGGAGGCAGCCCGTGCCATCACCCGCCGATATGGCGCACTGCTCATCTTCGATGAGGTGCTGTGCGGTTTCCGGACCGAGGTCGGTGGTGCCCAAGCGGCGTATGGCGTGACACCGGACATCACGACCCTGGGCAAGGCGCTCGGTGGCGGCACGGCCCTGAGCGCGTTCATGGGCAGCCGCGAGGTCATGTCCGTGGTCTCGCCCCTGGGACCGGCCATCCACAGCGGCACCTACAACGCGCACCTGGTGCCCATCCTCGCCGGCCTCGCGTTCCTGGACCAGGTCACCGAAGCGGCGTTCTACCCCCGGATGCGGGCGCTCGAGGACTGGTTCTACGCGGAGCTCCAGGGCGTCTTCGAGCGGGCGGGGCTGCTGGTCCGGGTCCAGTCGAAGGGATCGCGCTTCAGCATGCTGTTCGGGCTCGATCATGCGCCGGTCGACTATCGGGCCGTGCTGCAACACGACACCGTGGCCGCCAACCGGTTCTACCAGCTGGCCCTCCAGGAGGGCGTCTACTTCCACGCCGCGTGGCATCACGGGTTCAGCGCCGGGCACACCCGCGAGGACCTGGCGGAGGCCCTGGAGCACATCGAGGTCGCGGCCCGACGGCTCGCCGCCGAGAGGGTCTGACCCGTGGGTCGTCGCGGCGGTGACCGGCCACCGCTGGTGCTGGTGGGCGGCTTCAAGCACGAGCTGAACAGCTTCTCGCAGGGCACCATGTCCCTGGACTACATCCGGGGGGCGGGCTACTACGCGGAAGGCGCCGCCATCTTCGACGCCACGGCGGCGGAGCGGCCGGAGCTGGCAGCGATCGCGCACGTCGCGGCGGTCGAAGGGCTGGAGTTGCTGCCCACGGTCTCGTTCTACGCCGCCAACGCGGGCGGCCCCGTGGAGCACGCGGTCTACGAGCGGGTCCGCTCGATCATCCTGGACGCGGCGCGGGAGCATCGGCAGGAGCTGGACGCCATCATGCTGCCGCTCCATGGCGCCATGGTCACGACCCAGGAGGACGACCCGGAGGGCGACCTGCTGGTGGCGCTGCGCGAGATCGTCGGCCCGGACGTGCCCATCGCGGCAACCTTCGACACGCATGTCCATGGCACGCCACGCATGGCCCGCGCCGCGAACGCCCTGGTGAGCTTCAAGACCCATCCCCATGTCGACCACTACCAGGCGGCGACCCAGGCCATGGGCATCCTGGTGCGTGCCATCCGGGGCGAGATACGGCCCATCACGAGCCACCGCAAGCTGCGCATGATGACCACCGCGGAGCGCCAGAACTCCATCGCGCCAGGCGCGTATCGGGACCTCATCGAGGCGTCCAGGGAGATGGAGCAGCGCCCGGGCGTGCTGGCCGTGTCCATCTTCACCACCCAGCCGTGGCTGGACCTGCCGGACGTCGGCTGGTCAGTGGAGGTCGTCACCGATGATGACCCGGCCCTGGGGGCCTCGATCGCGGACGAGCTCGGCCGGATGTGCTGGGACCGGCGTGCGGAGTTCCTGGTCAACCAGACCCCCATCTCCGAGGCGCTCGACCGGGCGGCCGCTGCGCCTGCGACGCCTGTGATCCTCGTTGACGGCTCCGACTCCACCACGGCCGGCGGCGCGGGCGATGGCACGGAGCTGCTGGAGGCGCTGCTCGCGCGACCGGAACCCATGAGTGCCGCGCTCACCGTGACCGATGCGGCGGGCGTGGCCGCATGCATCGCAGCAGGGCTGGGTGCGAGCGTGGAGCTCGAGGTCGGGGGATCCATCACGCCAACGTTCCGGCCCGTGCGCATCCGGGGTGTGGTGACCAACCTGTCACTAGGCCGGATGGCGCTCGATGCACCCTGGCCGCCGACCGATATCGGGCGCATGGCGGTCGTGGAGGTCGGGCCCATCCACGTCATCCTGAGCGAGCGCAAGCCGTGGCACCTCGACGCGGTGGTGTATCGCCACGTGGGGCGTGACCCGAGCCACTTCCGGGTGGTCCAGGTCAAGTCCGCCGGCGGCTTCCGTGCGCGCTATGCGCCCATCGCGGCGGAGGTGATCGAGATGTCCACGACGGGACCCTGCGACAGCGACCTGACCCGGATGCCATTCCGGCGCATCACCCGGCCCATCTGGCCATGGGATGCCGATCTCGCCGCGCCGTGGGCGGACGACGCCGCCGTGGTCACGACCGGCGATGTCGCGGCCGCAGACGGGGCGTCGTCGTGACCGACGCCCGACCCATCGTGACCATATCCCGCTTGGGCATGCCCGGGGACCCGGCGGCACGTCTGGCACCACTCGCGGACGTTCGCGTCTGGACCGAGGCACGACACCCGAGTGCCGCCGAGCTGCTGGACCTGTCGACAGGGGCCAGTGTCCTGTTGTGCGTCAACGGCGACCATATCGACGAGGCCTTCCTGGAGCGGTCACCGGACCTTCGCCTGGTGGCACTCGCGAGCACCGGTTACGACTCCATCGATGTCGCGGCTGCAGACCGACGCGGTGTCGCGGTCACCAATTCCCGAGGCACCCTGTACGAGACCACCGCGGACCTGACCTTCGGGCTCATCCTCGCCGCCCGGCGGCGGATCACGGAGGCGGAGCGGTACTTGCGCGCCGGCCAGTGGCGCCAGGACGACCTGGACCTGATGCTCGGCAGTGACGTGCACGGCGCCACCCTGGGCATCGTGGGCTATGGCCAGATCGGCCAGGCTGTCGCGCGGCGAGCCAGGGGGTTCGGCATGACCGTGCTGGCCAACCGGCGGACACCCGGCGATGACGAGCTGTCCCGGTGGGTGTCCTTCGAGGAGCTGCTGCGCGAGAGCGACATCGTGTCGCTCCACGTCCCCCTCACTCCCCAGACGCGCGGGCTCATCGGGGAACGCGAGTTGCGGCTGATGAAACCGACAGCGACCCTGGTCAACGCGGCCCGTGGCCCGGTCGTCGATGAGGTGGCGCTGGCCCGCGCGCTGCGCGAGGGCTGGATCGCCTCCGCGGGCCTCGATGTCCAGGTCGTGGAGCCAAACCCCGACCCGAATGCGCTGCTGCTGCAGCTGCCCAACTGCGTCGTGCTGCCGCACATCGGCTCGGCCACGCTGGCGGCACGGGTAGCCATGATCAGGATGGCGTCGGACAACGCTGCCGCGTTCCTCTCCGGGTCGCCGCTCATCACGCCGGTGGGCAGCGTCGGCGCAGCGCGACAGGCCTGATAGGGTGCTCGATGTCCTGATCCGGGGCGGCCTGGTCCTCGATGGCTCAGGGTCACCGGGCCGTGTCGCCGATGTGGGTATCGCCGGCGGCCGGATCGTGTCGGTGGGTCGGGCGGACCCCGTGGAGCGCGCTGCCCGGGTCATCGATGGCGGTGGCCTGATGGTCGCTCCGGGCTTCATCGACATGCACTCGCATGCCGACTACACCCTGCCCGCCTACCCCGATGCCCTGAACTCACTGGCCCAGGGCGTCACGACGGAGGTCATCGGCAATTGCGGCTTCACACCCGCGCCGCTCGCGGACGACCCGGCGCTGGCCGAGGCGACCCGGTTGGCCGGACGTGGTCTGGGCCCCTCGCTGGACTGGGCGTGGCGCTCCTTCGGTAGCTATCTCGACCAGCTCGACGCCGCGCGTCCGGCCGTGAACTGCATCCCCCTGGTCGGCCACGGCACCATCCGGCACGCGGTGATGGGCGCCGAGGACCGCCCCGCGACCGAGGACGAACGAGCGGCCATGCGCGAGGTGCTGGCCGCGGCTCTGACCGAGGGCGCGTGGGGCATGAGCACCGGGTTGGTGTACCCGCCCGGCTCGTTCGCCGCGACCGATGAGATCGTGGCCATCGGCGAGCCGCTGCGCGCCATCGATGGGATCTATTTCAGCCACATCCGCAACGAGAGCGACCGTCTCGATGCGGCGCTGTTGGAGGCGGTCGACGTCGGTCGTCAGCTGGGCATCCGGGTCCAGGTGTCGCATATCAAGACTGCGGGCATCGAGTATCACGGCCGGATGCCCGCGGCACTGGCGCTGCTGGATGCCGCGCGGGCATCGGGCGTCGCGGTCACCCAGGACGTGTATCCCTATATCGCCGCCAGCACCCTGCTGAACCAGCTCATCCCGCCCTGGGTCCACGAGGGTGGCAACGCGCAGCTGGTGGCGCGCCTGCGATC
>Ga0335397_10001103_pt1 | contig 36470 bp, 30 predicted proteins | sample MAT04_FD_205740 | JGI IMG/M metagenome (GOLD analysis project Ga0335397, IMG submission 205740) | Freshwater microbial communities from Lake Fryxell liftoff mats and glacier meltwater in Antarctica - MAT-04 (spades assembly) (version 2) ... | reverse complement strand
CCGGTTTGTTGTTTGTCAATCGTCAAAGCCGTGCCAAGCTTCGCGACATCATTGCCACGCTGAAAGAAACGTACTGCCGTACCGTCGCCGTTGAGTACATGTACATGGCCAACGAAGACGAGCGCGAGTGGCTGCGCCAGCGCATTGAATCGATTCGCCTTCGTCCTTCATACACCGCCGAACAGAAGCGTCACATTCTGGAGCGTCTGACTGCAGCCGAAGGGCTTGAGCGCTATCTGCACACCAAGTACATGGGGCAAAAACGCTTCTCGGGTGAGGGTGGCGACACGGTGATTCCGTTGCTTGACCACATGCTGCAAAAGGCTGGAGCGTTTGGCGTTCAAGAGACGGTAATCGCGATGGCGCATCGGGGTCGTTTGGGCGTGTTGGTGAACACCTTTGGAAAACTTCCAGCGGATCTGTTTGCCGAGTTTGAAGGCAAGTACGACACCACGTTATCCGCAGGTGATGTGAAATATCACAAGGGTTTTTCGAGCGATATCACCACGCCCGGTGGCCCGATGCACATCACGCTCGCGTTTAATCCATCACATCTGGAAATCGTCAATCCGGTCGTAGTCGGCTCGGTACGCGCACGTCAACATCGTCGTGGTGACACCACGGGCAAACAGGTGCTCGGTATTCTGTTGCACGGTGATGCTGCGGTCGCGGGTCAGGGCGTGGTGCAGGAGACGCTCGCGCTGTCGCAAACTCGCCACTACGGCACCGGTGGCACGATGCACGTCGTGATCAATAACCAGATTGGTTTCACCACCAGCGACCCGCGCGACGTGCGGTCGTCGTTGTATTGCACCGACATTGCAAAGATGGCCGAAGTGCCGATCTTTCACGTCAATGCGGATGATCCCGAGGCGTGTTTGCTGGTTACTGAGATCGCGCTTGACTACCGCAACATTTTTCATAAAGACGTGTTCATCGATCTCGTCTGCTTCCGTCGTCTCGGACACAACGAGCAGGACGAACCGATGGTGACGCAACCGTTGATGTATAAAAAAATTCATCAGCATCCGGGCACACGAAAGCTCTACGCTGACAAGCTCGAAGCAGAGGGCGTCATCAAAGTCGGCGAGGCCGACAAGATGGTCACCGCGTTCCGCGACGCGATGGACAAAGGCACGCATACCAACAAAACTATTCTGTCGAATTACGTCGCGCCGTTCCAGCAGGACTGGGCGAAGTTTGTTGGCCGTACATGGACGGATACAGCCGACACCACCGTTCCCCTGAAAACAATCAAAGAGTTGGCGAAAAAATTGACCACGATGCCGGAAGGATTCGTCCTGCATTCGCGCGTCGAAAAAATGATCGCGGATCGCAGGGCGATGGGCGATGGCAAGCTGCCCCTCGACTGGGGCATGGCCGAGAATTTGGCGTACGCGACACTCGTGAACGATGGCGTTGGCATTCGTCTCTCGGGTGAAGACACCGGTCGCGGCACGTTCTCCCACCGCCACGCCGTGTTCCACGATCAGGAGCGCGAAAAGTGGGACAGCGGCAGCTACACCCCGCTGCAACACATCAAGCCAAAGCAGGGCGATTTTCAGGTTATCGATTCAATCCTGTCGGAAGAAGCGGTGCTTGGTTTTGAGTACGGCTACGCCACCTCCGAGCCGAATCAATTGGTGATCTGGGAAGCACAATTTGGTGACTTCACCAACGGTGCGCAGGTCGTCATCGATCAATTCATCAGTTCGGGCGAAGTGAAGTGGGGTCGTGTGTGCGGGCTCACGCTGCTGCTGCCGCACGGCTATGAGGGTCAGGGGCCTGAGCATTCCTCCGCGCGTCCTGAGCGCTTCCTGCAGCTCTGCGCTGAGCACAATATGCAGGTGGTCGTTCCGTCAACGCCGGCGCAGGTTTATCACATGCTGCGCCGCCAGATGGTGCGCGATTGGCGGAAGCCTCTGATCGTGATGACGCCGAAATCATTGCTGCGTCACAAAGAGGCCGTCAGTTCGCTGCAAGAGTTGGCCGAGGGCACGTTCCAGAGCGTAATCGGGGAAACCGAAAAGATCGTCGCCAAAAACGTCAAGCGTGTGATCGCGTGCTCGGGCAAGGTGTACTACGAATTGCTCGCGCATCGCCGTGAGCAGGACATTAAAGACGTCGCCATCATTCGTCTGGAACAGCAGTATCCGTTCCCGCATGATGACTTCAAAGCGCAGCTGAAAAAATTCCCGAACGCGCACGAAATCGTGTGGTGTCAGGAAGAGCCGCAAAATCAGGGAGCGTGGTATCGCCTGATGGCGTATTTCCGCGCAGACGTGAAGCCCGAGCAAGTGTTGCTTTACGCGGGCCGCGCCGTCAGCGCGTCTCCGGCAGTCGGCTATTTGTCCAAGCACAACGCGCAGCAGAAGGAACTCGTCGAGAGCGTCTTTAGCTCGAAGTTGGGCACCGGGCAGATGATGACGAATCTGTAAATTTGTCATGTTGAGTGAAGCGAAACATCAGGTTGCATCCGCTTCTGCTCAATTCAGAAAAATGGTTTGCCACCTGATCCTTCGCTTGCCGCTCAGGATGACAGAGCGTAGATAGAAAGTTTGTAAAAATGTTGATCGAAATAAAAGTCCCGCAACTCGCTGAAGGCACCCCCGAGGGTACGCTCGCCGCATGGCACGCGAAAGCAGGCGACGCCGTCAAACGCGACCAGAATCTTTGCGATATCGAGACCGATAAAGTGGTGCTCGAAACACCCGCTCAAGGCGACGGCGTTCTCGTTGAAATCAAGGTGCAATCCGGCGCGACGGTCACCTCCGGTGTTGTGCTGGGTGTGATTGATACTGAAGCGAAAACGGGGGCTGCAACGGTAGGCGCGACCCCGGTCGCGCACGCACCCCCAGCGGCACCGACTAGCGCGACCGGGGTCGCGCCTACAGCGCCCGCTGCACTTCCCGCCGCTCGCAAAATGATGGCCGATCAAGGCGTTGACGCCGCTGCCGTGCAAGGCACGGGTCGCGGTGATCGCATCACCAAAGGCGACGTGATCGCGTCCATAGAAGCGAAGTCCGCAGCCCCTGTAGGAGCGGCGCAAGCCGCGAAAGCCGTAGCGTCCGCACCAATTTCTGCCCCCTTAGTCAACGTCCCGTTAGGCAATCGCCCAGAGCAACGGGTGGCGATGACGCGTCTGCGCATGCGCGTCGCTGAGCGCCTCGTGCAAAGCCAATCGACCGCTGCCATTCTGACCACGTTCAACGAGGTCAACATGAAGCCGATTATTGACCTACGCACCACGTACAAAGACAAGTTCGAAAAAGTCCACGGCGTCAAGCTCGGCTTCATGAGCTTCTTTGTCAAAGCCGCCGTACATGCGCTCAAGATGTACCCGGTTGTCAACGCATCGATTGACGGCACCGACATCGTGTATCACGGCTACTACGACATCGGCATCGCTGTCGGCTCGCCGCGCGGCCTCGTCGTACCGATCATCCGCGATTGCGATCAAATGAGCATCGCCGACATCGAAAAGCAGATCGCCGATTTCGGCAAGCGCGCTGGTGAAGGCAAGCTTGGCATCGAAGAATTGACCGGCGGCACGTTCACCATCTCGAACGGCGGCACTTTCGGTTCCATGCTGTCAACGCCAATCATCAACCCGCCGCAAAGCGCCATTCTCGGCGTCCACGCCACGAAAGATCGTGCTGTAGTCGAAGGTGGTCAGATCGTGATTCGGCCGATGAATTACCTGGCCATGAGCTACGACCATCGCATCATCGACGGACGCGAAGCGGTGCTGGCGTTGGTAGCGATGAAAGAGGCGCTTGAGGATCCGGCGCGGTTGTTGCTGGATTTGTAAACGTACTATCGTGAAACTGGTCGTAAAGTTGGCAGTCGGCATGGCAATCGCGGCACTACTTGTGACTGTATCTGTTGCACTTTTGCAGTGGTCGCTAGTGGATTCCTGCCTCGACAGTGGCGGGAAATGGGTCTACTTAATTAGTGCGTGCGTCGGTGCAGAATAGCGCAGTTTTTAGAGCTTAATCCTATTGCAATGCGACGGTGACCGGCATCAATTTGGGTGCGTTGAAAACGTGTCTTATGAAAGAAACATATGGATCAATTTCACGTTGTTGTTGCCGATGTTGGGATCAGTGATGTTTAAAGACACGCCGACCTCCGTTCGCATGTGGCAGGTGTTGTTCGCAATCATTGCGCTCACGAACGCTCCAGCGCTGTTCGACGGGAAGAGCCCGCCGTTACCTGCATGGTTGGGGGTGATTGGGTTCGCACTGTTTTGTGTGTCGTATCAGTTTCGCCATCAGCGAATTTCGCTCGCTGAGGCGGGTACAAATATGTCGACCGTTGAGAAAGTGACTTTTGGCCTGGGAATCGCTGCGCTTGTGGCGCGGGTCGCGCTTCGTTTCAACACGTAGCCCGGATGCTCGCGTCCGGGTTTCGATGTCCTCGCGAAGCGCAAACCAGGCAGTCTTGCCGATTTACGAAGACCCGGATGCGAGCATCCGCGCTACATAAGAGATAAACATGGATCAATTTGACGTAGTAGTGATTGGTGGCGGCCCTGGCGGCTATGTGGCGGCGATTCGCGCTGCTCAACTGGGCTTTAGAGTGGCCTGTATCGACGAATGGAAGAATGCGGCGGGCAAACCTGCACCGGGCGGCACTTGCACCAACGTGGGTTGCATTCCATCGAAGGCACTGCTGCAGTCTTCCGAGCATTACGATCATGCGCTGCATCACTTTGCCGAGCATGGCATTACGGTGAAAGGCGCGTCCATGGACGTAGCCAAAATGCTTTCGCGCAAGGACACCGTCGTCAAACAAAACAACGATGGCATCCTGTATCTGTTCAAGAAAAACAAGGTCACGTTTTTCCACGGACGCGGTGCGTTTGCCGGGGCGGCGAAGGATGGGGTTTATCAGATCGATGTCAGCGGTTCGTCAACGGCATCAATCGCGGCAAAAAACGTAATCCTCGCGACGGGCTCTAATGCACGTCCACTGCCGGGCGCGGCGTTTGACGAGCAGTTGATTCTTTCCAACGACGGTGCGTTGAGGATCGGCGATGTACCGAAGAAATTAGGCGTGATCGGTGCCGGTGTCATCGGCCTTGAAATGGGCTCAGTCTGGCGTCGTCTCGGCTCCGACGTGGCGGTGCTCGAAGGCCTTCCCGCATTCCTCGGCGCGGTGGACGAACAGGTCGCGAAAGAAGCGCTCAAACTGTTCACCAAACAGGGCTTGAAGATCAGCTTAGGTGTCAAAGTCCGCACCATCAAGACCGGTAAGAACAACGTGACGGTTGAATACACAATGGCCGATGGTCCAGCCGAAACTGCCGTGTTTGACAAGCTCATCGTCTCCATCGGTCGCGTGCCGAACACCATCGGTCTTAATGCAGATGCAGCGGGCGTGAAGCTCGACGAACGTGGCTTCGTTGCGGTTGACGACGATTGCAAAACCAGTGCGCCGAACGTATGGGCGGTGGGCGACGTGGTGCGCGGTCCGATGCTCGCGCACAAGGCCGAGGATGAGGGCGTAGCCGTCGCGGAGCGCATCGCCGGACAGCATCCACACATCGATTTCAATTGCATCCCGTGGGTCATTTACACCTCGCCCGAGATCGCCTGGGTCGGTCAGAATGAACAGCAATTGAAGGCTGCTGGCGTTGCCTACAAAGCAGGCAGCTTTCCGTTCATGGCGAATGGTCGGGCGCGCGCACTGGGCAACACCGACGGCTTCGTGAAGATCCTTGCCGATGCCAAAACCGACAAGGTGCTTGGGATGCATGCGGTTGGCCCGGTTGTTTCTGAGCTAATCGCCGAGGGCGTGATGGCGATGGAATTCGGCGCGTCGTCGGAAGACATCGCACGCATTTGCCATGCGCATCCGACGTTGTCGGAAGCGACGAAAGAGGCGGCGCTTGCGGTGGATAAACGTACTTTGAATATGTGACGAACCAGTCATTCCCGCGAAGGCGGGAATCTAGACCGTGAACTGTGCTGTCTATTTACTCGCGAGCGAACGAAACGGAACGCTCTATGTGGGTGTGACTTCGAATTTGGTGAAACGGATCTATGAGCACAAAAACAATTTAGCTGATGGGTTCACTAAAAAACACGGCGTAAAGATGTTGGTCTGGTTTGAAATGACCAGTGACATTTCTGCGGCGATAACGAGAGAAAAGCAGATCAAGAAATGGAATCGCCTTTGGAAGTTGCGTCTTGTTGATCAAAGTAAACCTTACTGGCGCGATCTGTACTGCGACATCGTGGGCTAGGTCTGGATTCCCGCCTTCGCGGGAATGACAAGAAGTTTTGATTGCAGTAGCCTGATGCTTCAAGCCCTGGAGAAACTCTGCGCTGAACGCGGCATTATGCTCGACGATGCGCAGCAGCATGCCGCTGCTCGTTTAGCACGGCTAAACGATGAGCTGACTGCGTTCCGCAACAAACGCGCCTCGCTTCTTGGTCGCGTGTTTGCTCGCCCCGACGTGCCGAAAGGGGTCTACCTTTACGGTGGAGTCGGACGCGGCAAAAGTTTTTTAATGGACGCGTTTTACGGCGCGTCAAAAATTCGTCGAAAGACGCGCGTTCATTTTCACGCCTTCATGCGCAGCGTACATGCGGATCTGCGCACGCTCAAGCATGAGGCTGATCCGCTGGTTGCTGTTGCCGAGCGTCTGGCCGAGAAATATCGGCTGATTTGCTTCGATGAATTTCATGTTAGTGACATTGCGGATGCGATGATTTTGGGGCGGTTGCTCTCGAATTGCTTTGATCTCGGCATCGTGTTCGTGATGACCTCGAACTACGCGCCGGATCGGCTCTATCCCGAGGGTTTGCAGCGACAGAATTTCGTGCCGACCATCACGCTGATCAAGGACCGCATGGACGTCGTTGAGGTGGACAGCGGCGTCGATTACCGTCGCCGCACACTAGAGCAGGACAGCGTTTATCACACGCCGCTGTCGACGGATACTGACACGAAATTGGCGGCTACGTTCGCGCGACTGGTCACGGGCAAAGTCTCTGCCGACAAATCCATCACGCTGCTGGGCCGCGAAATTGCGCTGCGAAAGCGTGCTGATGGCGTGATCTGGTTCGACTTTGCCGCGCTGTGCGAAACACCGCGCTCGCAGAACGATTACCTCGAATTGGCCGAAGCGAATCACACGTTAATTCTGTCCAGCGTGCCGATATTGGGCAGAAAGGATAGCAACGTGATCCGTAGATTTACGCTGCTGGTGGACGTGCTCTACGATCATCGCGTGAAGCTCATCATGAGCGCCGCTGCGTCGCTTGCGGAAATCTCAAAAGTGGATGACAGCGTGAAGGACAGTGACACCTGGCGCGTGCTCACTGAGTTCGCGCGCACTACGTCGCGGCTTACGGAAATGCAGAGCGCGGAGTACATGGGCGAGGCGCATTTAACGTCGCTGATGCGCTGACATTGTCGTCAGCTTTTTTGTCGAGATGACGTCTGCATTAGGGCCGACAGGTTGAAAGTAGGTTAGTCGACTAAAAGCAATAATCGCCGCCAGCCCCTATTAAGTCGTGCTTTCAGCCAAAAGCTGTACTGTCAGGTCAGCGACCGTCAACCCAAAATCGCGACCGTAATCCAGTAGGAAATCAGGCCAACAACGATGGAAAGCAGGCCGACCATGCGCAACTGGCCGTCGTTGAACTGGGCAACCTTCAGCATCGTTTCACGCCAGACTTTCGGTGCGATGAAGGGCAGTAGCCCTTCGATGACGAGCACCAGACATAACGCTGCGAAGATTTCCAATTCAGGTTTTGCCGACGCTCAATGTCTCGGGCATCACTTGCCTTTACCGCTGTTTTTCAGGAACTTGAAGAAGTCGGCGCTCGGGTCGAGCACCATGACATCAGACTTGCTCTTGAACGTCGATTTGTACGCTTCAAGGCTGCGGTAGAACGAGTAGAACTCTGCGTTCTGGCCGTATGCAGCGCTGTAAATCGCTGCGGCCTTCGCGTCGCCGGAGCCCTGCATTTCCTGCGCCTTTTTGTAGGCATCAGCCAGGATCACTTGAGCCTGTTTGTCGGCGTCTGCCTTGATCCGTTCGCCTTCGGCGGCACCCGTGGAGCGCAATTCAGCGGCGACGCGTTGACGCTCGGAGCGCATACGGTCAAACACGCGAGTGGACACAGAGTCGTCAAAGTCAACCCGCTTGAGGCGCACGTCGATGATTGTCACGCCAATTTTCTTGGCATCAACCTCGGCTGATTTGCGCACTTCAATCATGAACTTTTCGCGGTCGCCCGAGATAACTTCCTGCAACGTGCGACGACCAAACTCTTCGCGCAACAGCGAGGTCACGGTTTGACCGATGCGGCGCTCGGCCTGCTTCTCGTCGCCACCAACCGCACGAAGAAATTCGCGTGGATCTGCGATTTGCCACTTCACGAACGAATCAACTTGCACCGGCTGATTGCCGGCCGTGTTGAAGCGCTCGGGCTCGGGGGTGTCGAGCGTGAGGACTTGTTTGCTGTATTTGCTGACTGATTGAATGAACGGAATCTTGAAGTTCAGACCCGGTTGATCCTTGATGGATACGACTTCGCCTAACTGACGAACCATCGCGAATTCACGCTCGTCAACCGAGAACAGCGTCTGTGAAAACGCGAACAGTGCGACGAGAAACGCGGTGAGGATGGGAGCAATTTTGTTCATGATTTAGTGCTCCTGATTATCTGGATTCGCGAGCGCCGCGCGTGGTCTCACGCGTGGAGCCTCGATTGGTCGGAGATTCGACTGCGGCAGCCGGATCAGGCAGTGCAGGACGTGTAGCTTCGGGCAGCGCTGCGGCGGCAGAAGCAGCTGATCGCGTGCTGTCCATCAACTTGTCGAGCGGCAGATAAAGCAAACTTTGGCCCGCCTTTTGATCAACCAGAATCTTGCTCGAGTTACCGAGAACGGACTGCATCATGTCGATATAGAGGCGTTCACGCGTGACGGCAGGAGCTTTGTTGTATTCGCCGACGACCGAGGTGAAGCGCGAGGCATCACCTTGTGCACGAGTCAACACGCTTTGCTCGTAACCAGAGGCTTCTTCAAGCAAGCGCGACGACCGACCACGCGCTTCGGGGATGATGCGGTTGGCATAAGACTGACCTTCGTTGACCTGGCGGTCACGATCTTGTTGCGCTTTCACCACATCTTGAAATGCCTCGATAACGGCTTCGGGCGCAGCGACGGCCTGAAGATTCAATTTACTGATGACGATGCCAGTCCCGTAGAGATCAAGCAGTTGCTGCATCAGTTTTTGCGTTGCCCCGGAAAACTCCTCACGGCCCTGATTGAGCAGGAAGTCCATCTTTCGTTTGCCGACCACCTCACGCATCGCCGTTTCCGCTGCCTGAACGACCGCTGCGTCGGGATTACGGTGATTGAAGAGGAAAGCCTTGGCGTCGGACAACGTGTATTGCACGGCGAATGCGATATCGATGATGTTCAAGTCTTCCGTCAGCATTTGCGCCTGTTTGGCGTCGCGATTTTTGCTTGTGCCTTTGAAGCCAATTTCGACCGAGCGCACCTGGTTCAAATTGATGATAGTGCGTGATTCGACGGGCCACGGAAAATGCCAGCGCGGCCCCACGTCGGTGGTTTCCACGTATTTGCCGAAGCGTTGAACGATACCGCGCTTGCCTTCGTCAACGATGTAGAAACCCGTGGCGAGCCACAGCAGCACGCCGATGATGGCCGCGATGATAAGACCGCCGGCCGCAAATTTTGGACTGATGGAGGGGAAGCTTGGGCCACCACCGCCCAAGCCGCCGGATGGGCGTTTGCCGCCTTTTTTGCCGCCAAAAAGCTCGCCGACACGATCATTCACTTTCTTCATGAGCTCATCGAGGTCGGGCGGACCACCGGAGCCGCCATTTCGGCCTCCATTACCGCCGGAAGGAGGCGGCGGGGGAGGGGGAGGTGGCGATGCTGGCGGAGGCGAAGCTGCTGGCGGCTTGTCGTCGTCGCTCTTGCCCGCATCGCTGCCTGGCTTGCGGCCCCATTGCGGGTCGTTCAGCGAGAGCTTGATTCGGTCCCAGAGCGCAAAGAGGGGATTGCTGGATTGGGTTTTCATTCTTACGAGTAGTTTTATTGTTCCGCCGCGGTGAGATCTTGAGCGGTCGCGAGGCCCGCCATATAGTCCGTACTTTGGCGCGGAAAGCGCGCTTGCAAGACGGCACGCAATTCAGGAATACCCGCACCGGTTTTTGAAGAGACAAAGACGCGACGTGCTTGCCCGATGTCGTCTGTCTCAACCCGTCCGGCGTCACTTCCCAGCCCGAGCAAATCGCACTTGTTGACGATGATGAGCTGCGGGATTTCGGCTGCGCCGATTTCTTCAAGCACCAGATTGACCGCTTCGATCTGCTGATCACGCTGATCGCTGGCGCCGTCGACGACATGCAGTAGGAGGTCTGCCTCTACCGCCTCAAGCAGGGTCGCTTTGAATGCGTCGACCAGTTCGTGCGGCAAATCGCGGACGAAACCGACCGTGTCCGACACGACTAATGGCTGTGCGTCGGCCACATAGAGCTTGCGAACGGTCGTGTCCAGCGTGGCGAACAATTGATCGGCCGCGTACGTGCCTGCCGCTGTCAGGCGATTGAAGAGCGTGCTTTTACCAGCGTTGGTATAGCCAACGATAGCGATGGAAATGGTGCGTGAACGCTCGCGGCGGCGGCGCTGCGTCTGCCGTTGCTTGTCCACTTTTTCCAGGCGTTCCTTGAGCGCACGAATCTTGAGTGTGATGAGGCTCTTGTCAATTTCGAGCTGCTTCTCGCCCGGGCCGCGCATGCCGATACCGCCGCGTTGGCGCTCAAGGTGCGACCAGCCGCGAACAAGCCGCGTGGACATATGTTCCAGTTGAGCCAGCTCAACGGCCAGCTTGCCTTCGGCGCTGCGAGCGCGCATCGCGAAGATGTCCAGAATCAGCGAGCGCCGGTCAATGACTCGGCAGGACAGCGCTTTTTCAAGATTGCGCTCTTGCGCGCCTGAGAGCGTGTGATTGAAGATGACCAGTTCCGCCGACTGCGCGACGCAGGCGGCACCGATTTCTTCTACCTTGCCTTTCCCGGCATAAAGCGCGGGATCGGGACGATCACGACGTCCGGTAATAACGTCCGCCGTGTCAGCGCCCGCGCTTGACGCGAGCGATTTCAACTCCTCGATGTCGTCGGTCATGGGTGCTTTGCCAAAGGCAAGTTGCACCAGGACGGCACGGTCATTTCCGGCGTGACGGTCAAACACGGGGCGTACTCACCGCGTATAGATAACGACTCGTGAACCGGCTATTCAGGAGCTTCGTCCCCGTGCGGAATGTTCACTGCGCGCGCTGGAACAATGGTGGAAATCGCGTGTTTGTAGACCATCTGGGTGACGGTATTTTTGAGGAGGACCACATACTGGTCGAAAGACTCGACCTGGCCCTGCAACTTGATGCCGTTGACAAGGTAGATAGAGACCTGAACGTGCTCTTTGCGCAGTGTGTTCAGGAACGGGTCTTGTAGGGATTGCCCTTTGTTGCTCATTTCTTATTCTCCGAAATTCTTGTTGGATGGTACTTCACGGCAAATTTCGCCATCTAAGCCCACTTGGGATTCAGATGGTGACGGAGACAGGAAGTTCAAGCCGACCGCGCGCTGAGTATGTTTAGCGCTTACGGCGACCCGATTTGCCATCCTCCGCATACGGATTATGCCCCGTACGAAGCTCAAGTCGTACCGGGGTTCCCTTGAGTTCAAAGTAATCCAGAAAAAATCGCTCCAGATAGCGCGTGTACATGTCCGACAATTTGTTGAGCGAAGTGCCGTGAATGACGACCACAGGCGGGTTACTGCCGCCCTGATGAGCGTAGCGCAGCTTGGGGCGGATGGTGCCTGCACGGGGTGGTTGCTGCTTGACCATCGCTTCTTGCAAGGCGCGGGTCAGCTTCGGTGTTGGCAGCTTTTTGAACGCGGCGGCATGGGCTCTGTTGGCCGTCGCCATGATCTTGTCGAGGCCCTGTTTGGCGGTGGCCGATGTGGTCACCGTCTCGGCATAATCGACGAAATAGAGCTTTCGCGTGACGTCGTCATTGATGATTTTGCGCGCATCGGAGTCGGCGGCGTCCCACTTGTTGATGCAAATCACCAGCGCTCGGCCCGCATCCTGAATGAACGAAGCGAGTTGCACGTCATGGTCGCTGATGCCCGCCGTTGCGTCGACCACAAAGATCACAACGTTGGCGTCTTCAATGGCTTGCAAGGTCTTGATCACCGAGAATTTCTCGATAGCTTCGGTCGTTTTACCGCGCTTGCGAATGCCCGCCGTGTCGATCAGCGTGTAATCGCGTTTTTTGTAGGTGAAATCGAGGTAAATCGAATCGCGCGTGGTGCCCGGCTGGTCGAACGCGATCACGCGCTCTTCGCCGAGCAGGGCGTTGACCAGCGTGCTCTTGCCCACGTTCGGGTGGCCGACGACCGCGATTTTGGTGCGCGGTGGGGGTTCCGGCTGAAACTCGGGCTCTTCGGCATCGATTCCCTCTGCAAGTGTTTTCGCAGGCTGCTTTTCAGTGGACACAGTTTCCGGTTCAGGCGCTACCGGAGCCTGCTCCTCCAGCACCATCTCGATCAAGGCGCTGACGCGATCACCTTGGGTCGCTGAAATGGCGTAAGGATCGCCAATCCCCAGCTCATAGAACTCGGCGGTAACGCGCGCGTCATTCATGCCTTCAGTTTTGTTCACGGCGAGATAGATCGAGCGCCCGCGTTTGCGCAGCAAATCCGCGATACGCGCGTCCTGTGGCGTCACGCCTGCGCGACCATCCACCAGAAAAATAACGACATCGGCCTCGTCCAGCGCCTGCAGGGTTTGCCGCGCCATTTCCTTGAGGATGCCTTCTTTCGCGATGGGCTCAAAGCCGCCGGTGTCGATCACCACAAATTTGCGGTCACCCATGTGGCCCTGGCCGTACTGGCGGTCACGCGTTAGACCGGGGAAGTCGGCGACCAGGGCGTTTCTCGAACGCGTCAGCCGATTGAATAGCGTGCTCTTCCCGACATTGGGGCGTCCGACGAGGGCGATGGTGGGGAGCATGATCTGGGGCCTATGTGAATATCTTCGCCACCCCAGCTGCGCTTGTACGCGCCAAATTCAAGCGCTGAAAAGGGGGGCTTTACTCCCTCCCCCTTCAAGGGGGGAGGGACTGATGCGTTAGCGCGCAGCCACTGAGGCAAGCTGCCCGCTCCTGGTTTGAATCAATGCGCCGTCGCCGCTGGCAACCATGCCGACGTCGGAGGTGAACGCTTCGCCGAGGCCGCGTCCGGCGATCCTGCCGGAAGCACGCTCAACCAGATGAACCGTGCCGTCGGAGTCTTGCACGGCAAGATTGTCTCCGATGAGTGCGGTGCCGGTGGCACGACGGCCAGCGAGCACATCCTGCTTCCATACGGTGCCGCCGGTGATTTTGTCGAATGCGAACGCCACACCTTTTTCGTCGATGATGTAGACGTATTTGTTGTCCAGTAGCGCTCCGGTCAGCGAGCTTGCATCGCGCGACCACAGGAGAGATCCGCGTACGACGTCAAAGCAGGCAACTCGGCCCTGAAACGCAGCAGCGCAGATTCGCTCGCCGTCAGCGGCGGCACGTCCGACGACATCCACTAGGCGCTCAAGTTCCGATGCGCCTTTGGGCGTTGCCACGGTTGCTTCCCAGCCGATGGAGCCGTTGGCCGTGTCAATCGCCAGCAACTTGCCTTGTGCCGTGCCGACAAACACCGCGCCGCGCACCGTTACCGGAACAGCGCTGGAGCGAACCGTCAGCGCGGGCAATACGCGTTGAATGGTCCATTTACGCGTGCCGGTTTTTGGGTCGAGCGCGGAAATTGAACCGTCGCCGCCAAGCACGATGACCGCCGCGTCAGAAATTGCAGCCGGCGCGATCACTTCGCTTGACACCTTTGATGTCCAGAGAACGCCGCCGTTCAAGTCGAGCGCGATCACTTCCGCTTTGTTGGTGCCCACGACGATCATGTCGGCCGATGCCGCCACGCCACCTGAAACTTGCCCTTTTCCCGCCGGGATTTGAAAACGTCCGATGGACGCGCCGGATTTTTCATCGAGAACGACGATGGCACCGCCTGGATGCGCCGCAAAAACCTTGCCGTTGGCAACCGCTGGAATCAGGCTGCTCGTCTGCTTGCCACCGAGCGCGCTTTGCCATTGCGCAGAAACGCTGGCGCTACCAGTAACTGCGGGCAGCGGCAGGATTTTCTTGTCACTGCTGCTGAACCATGAAAACGAACTGCATGCAGTCAGTGAAAACGTGACAGCCACAAAGCAGACACGCTGCGTCCAAAGATTGACTGATGCCTTCACTTCAACGCTCCCGGTGCTACTGATACCGCATCAAGTTTGAGCTGCGTGTACTGCTTCTGCGAGCCTTTGGCATCAAGCTTCGGCAGGGCAGCTTCGTACGCGGTTTTGGCATCCGCTGCCTTGCCCTGCAAATTGTAGATATCACCCTTCATGTCGAGATACAGGCCCGCGAAAGCTTCGCTGTGCTTGCCGTCGAGCGCCGCGAGCGCGGCGTCGTACTGCTTTTGATCGAGCAACACCGCTGCGAGGCGCAGGCGTGCGATACCTTTCAGCTCGTCTTCCTTGCTGTTGGCGACGACCCATTCGAGTTGCGTTTTCGCGGTGGCGAGATCGCCAGCGTCAAACGCAGATTTCGCTGCGAGCAACGCGCCGCGCGGCGCGTAGCCGGTACCAGCAAATTTTTCCATCAACTGTGCGCTGGCGTCTTTCACCTTGGCCGCTTCGTTTTTGGTCGCGGCATCGGAGAGCGCGAAGTAAAGCGTAGCCGCTTCGGTCGCCTGCTTGCTGGTGTACCACTTCCAGCCCTGATTCGCGGCGATCAAAAGCGCCACGACGGTGATCGCACCGGTGACGTAATTGCCGTAGCGTGACCACCATGCCTTCAGGTCGCCTAATTTTTCTTGTTCGTCGAGATCGTAAGCAGCCATAGTGAAATTCTGAATTCTGGAAACTTGAAAAATGCTGCCGGTCGCCGCTGTTGGCTAATGACCGTTCGCGCTGAGCTTGTCGAAGCGTGGGTGGCGCACCACGAGGCTTCGACGGGCTCAGCCCGAACGGGGCATAAGTCAATCAGCGATAAAGAAACAGCCTGACGATCAGCCGCGCAAATGCGCCGCAACAGCCGTGGTTGTAATTATCGCCTGTTCGCCTTGAATCGGCGCGCCGTTGCCGCCACGCATCGGTTTTACGGCTACAGCGCCTGCTGCGACCTCGTTATCGCCGATGATTAGCGCGTAGCGTGCGCCGCTGGCGTCGGCCTTCTTCATCTGGCTTTTGAAACTACCGCCGCCACCGTGCTGGGCAACGGCGAGGCCCGCGTCACGCAGCGTTTCCGAGAGCTTGCTGGCGGCTTTTTGCGCCCCTTCACCGGCGTGGACGACGTAGGCGTCGAGTCCGCTCGATTTCTGTTCATCGGGCAGCATCATGAGCACGCGCTCGATGCCCATGCCGAAGCCAATGGCAGGCGTGGGTTTGCCGCCCAGTTGCTCGAACAGGCCGTCATATCGACCGCCACCGCAGACGGTCAGCGGCGAACCGAAACGCTCGGTGACGAATTCAAACGCGGTGCGGTTGTAGTAGTCCATGCCACGCACGATGCGCGGGTTGACCACGAATGGCACGCCTGCGTCGGTCAGCAATTGCTGCAAACCATCGAAGTGGGCGCGTGACTCGCCCTCGAGGGAGTCGAGCAGATTCGGCGCAGTTTTGTTGACTTCGATGACGCTGGCGACCTTACTGTCGAGCACTCGCATCGGGTTGGTGTGCAGGCGACGCTTCGCCTCATCATCCAGCGCTTCGAGGTCCGCTTCGTAGTGGGCGATGAGTTTGGCGCGATAGACGGCGCGCTCGTCAACGTTGCCCAGTGTGTTGATTTCCAGACGCACGTCCGGGATGCCGAGCTCTCGCCAGAGTCGCGCCGTCATGATCATGATTTCCGCGTCAACGTCTGGGCCTTCAAAGCCGAAGCATTCGACGTCGAACTGGCTGAATTGACGATATCGACCCTTCTGCGGGCGCTCGTGACGGAACATCGGGCCCATACAGTAAACGCGCACGGGGCCGTTGTAAACGAGACTGGATTCAATTGCGGCGCGGACCAAGCCTGCTGTCAACTCCGGACGTAAAGTGAGTTTTTCGCCATTGAGCTTGTCCTCGAAGGAGTACATCTCCTTCTCAACAATGTCGGTGACTTCGCCGATGGAGCGCACGAACAGCGGCGTGTGCTCGACGATCGGTGCGCGCATGTTGCGATAGCCGTACTGGCGGGCGACCCGCGTGGCGATTTGCTCGAAGTGTTCCCACTTCGCGGATTCTGCGGGCAAAACATCGTTCATGCCCTTCACTGCCTGAAGCGCGGTGGGTGATTTCGCTACTTGTATCTTGTCCATAAATTTTCTGGCTGGCGAACAGGTCGCGATGAGCGCGAACTGTTTCAATTTTTTAAGGCGCGATCTACAGATTGCTGGTGCAAATCAGTGCTCAGCTTTTTACTGAAACGACTGCTGCATCGGGGCTATAGGCAATTTATGACAAAAGTCGGCTTTTACCTGAAAAGCTAACTAGCCCCAATAAAGCGGCGCTTTCAGCCAAAAGCTGTAGTCACGAAATCGTCACACTGCGTGGATCGGAATGACTTTCGGTTGTCCCGATTCGGGCAATGCTGCCTGATGTCGTTGATCGGTTTGCCCAGACGATCCGGGCGAACCATTGCCGTATGTGCGTGAGACATAAGCATCCAGCATCGCCTGAAACTCTTCAGCGATACGGTCGCCCTTGAGTGTGACAGTTTTCTTGCCGTCTTCGTAAACCGGCGCGACCGGCAGCTCACCCGTACCCGGCAAGCTGATGCCGATATTGGCCATCTTCGATTCGCCGGGCCCGTTCACGACGCATCCCATCACGGCGACGCTCATTCCCTCGACACCGGCATAACGCTCGCGCCATACCGGCATCTGCGCACGCAGATAACTCTGTGTTTTCGCGGCCAATTCCTGAAAGAACGTACTTGTCGTGCGACCGCAGCCGGGGCAGGCGGTCACGAGCGGCGTGAAGGTGCGCAAGCCCATCGTTTGCAGCATTTCCTGCGCGACGATCACCTCTTTGGTGCGATCTCCGCCGGGCTCAGGTGTGAGCGAAACACGGATGGTGTCGCCGATGCCTTGCTGCAACAGGATACCCATCGCCGCGGTTGAGGCAACGATGCCTTTCGAGCCCATGCCGGCTTCAGTCAAGCCCAAATGCAGCGGATAGTCGCAACGCGCTGCCAGATCGGTATAGACCGCGATTAAATCCTGCACGCCACTGACCTTGCACGACAGGCAAATCATATTGCCGGGCAGACCCACGTCTTCCGCCAGTGCAGCCGATTCCAGCGCGGACATGACGAGCGCATCGCGCATCACCTGCTGTGCCGATTTTGGCATCGGAAGCGCCGCATTCGCGTCCATCAAACGACCGAGCAAATCCTGATCGAGGCTGCCCCAATTGACGCCAATGCGCACCGGTTTGTTCTCGCGGCAGGCGATTTCGATCATCTGCGCAAATTGAGTGTCATGCTTGTTGCCGCGACCGACGTTGCCCGGATTGATGCGGTACTTCGCCAGCGCCCTGGCGCAATCGGGATAGTCGCGAAGCAGTCTGTGACCATTGAAATGAAAGTCACCAACCAGCGGCACATTGCAATGCAGCTTGTCCAGACCGTCACGAATCGCCGCGACCGCGGCCGCCGCTTCCGGCGAATTCACGGTGATGCGCACCAGCTCTGAACCGGCGTTCGCCAGTGCAAACACCTGATCAATCGTGCCCTGAATATCGGCGGTGTCGGTATTGGTCATCGACTGCACAACAATCGGCGCGCAGTTGTCAAAAGCGCCGCCCATCAGCACATGGCCGATGCGTACTTGCCGTGTGGGACGCCGGATAATCGTTGCGCTGTTGATCGCCATTACTTTAACCAAGTGAAACTATATGAGGCTATTCAATACGAAAGCGGGCGACGTCGTTACGCGTAATCGAGCTCATGTCGTAGGGCTTGCCGTCAATGCTGAGTGATACGTTACTGGCGTTGCCAACGATGAACGACAGCGGCATCGCCCCGTTGAATTCGCGCGTGCCGGGCAGCGAAGCCTCGGAGTAAATCACGTCGCCCCTGCTGCGTACTTCCGTCCAGGATTTGCCCCGGAACGTGATGGTGATGCGCTTTTCGCCTGCGACGGCAGCGAGCAGCGCCGCGGGCGCAGCCGGGGTTGCAGTGGCTGTGGCTCCAACGGCTGGCGACGGCGTCGTCGCGGCGGCGTTTGCGGCGACGTCAGGACTTGCCGCTGGTGCCGTAATCACACTACCGGACGAGGTCGACGGCGACAATAACGGTGCCGCTGCCTCTGGTGGCAGAAGAGTCGCAGTCGGCTTGTTTGAAGAGGACTTTGCGGCATCATTTGCCGATAGCGACGTAGCTGACTTCGCAGCCCCCCAACCGCCGAGCCCGAGCAACTCGCCCCATTTGAAATACACAACGCCTGCGGCAAGCACGGCGATCAGTAAAAGTGGTACCGCCCAGCGCGCCGCACTTGAACGGCTGTTGCGCTCAACTTCCATCGCGATTTCGCCAATCGGAGTGGGCGTGGGTTTAAGTTCGCCACCCGTGTTCGGTTGCGACGGTGAACGATCAAGACCGACGACGGCGGGGTCGAGCCCGACGATTCGCGCGTAGCTGCGCATAAAGCCGCGCGTGAAGGTGCGCTCGGGCAGCGAATCCCAGTCACCCGTTTCAATCGCCGCGATCTGGCGTGGCGCGAGTTTCAGTTTGCCAGCAATATCGTCTTGCGACAGTCCGGCCCGCTCTCGCGCTTCGCGCAGGATCTCGCCGGGGGCACCGAGACTGGAAGTGGCTGCGCCAGTGACCGTATTCGTCACGGTGCCGGGTGCGCTATCAGGTGCGCTCAATCGCAGCCTCCCTTGCGTAATTGTTCGTTCAATGGCGAGTCGGCAAAACGCGAGCGCAATTGCTGTGTGTAGCTGTCCTCGGTAGCTTTGTCGTTGAGGCGTCGCTCAGCGCAAGCGCCGTAAAAATAAAGCTCCGGGCTCGTCGGCTGCGCGTTCAGGCCCATGCGCACCTGGCGTCGCACTTCGTCAAAACGGGCGGTCTTCAGCGCAATTGCAGCGAGCCCCTGGTAGCCGCGAGAGTTGAACGGCTGAATTTGCACGAGCCGCGCGAAATAGGCCTCAGCGGGGCGAATCTGGCTGGCGGCGAGCGCGCAACTGCCGGCGTTTTCGAGCGCAATGTTGGGGGTCATGTAAAGCGGCAAGCGGAGTGCGGCGTCGAACTGCTCGAGGCCTTCTTTAGCGCGGGTCTGACGACACAGAAACGAGCCGTAGTTGTTACGGATGTCGCCCTCTAACGGCGCGACGGTGACAGCAGTCTTGAATGACGCTTCGGCCTTGACCAGGTCGCCAAGATCGGCGTAAACAAGGCCCAGAATGCTGTGGGCGACGCCGTACTTCGCGTCGAGGCGAATGGCTTCGTTCAATTCTTCAAGCGCCACGGCCATTTGCCCGCGCTGGAAGTAATTGGAACCGAGTTCTGTATGCACCCGGGCGCGATAACGCAGCGGATTTTCCGAGCTGGCCTGAGTGGTTGTCTGGGCTTGTTCGACGACCTCGGCGGTTTTGCCAAAACCGCTGCACCCCGCGAGAAGCGCCGTCAAACCGCACAGTGCAGCGAATCTGAGCAAACCAAACGTAGCGTTCAAAGCGTTTCTCCTGATCTGAGGGCCGCGCGCATTATGGCGTCGTTCCCGCAGTGCGTGCTGCATGAATCGCGATCACCTTTTGCGTGCGCCGCGTACGATCATTAATCTGTCCTGCGAGTTGTCCGCAAGCGGCGTCAATATCGTCACCGCGAGTCTTCCGAATTGTCGTCACAATTCCGGCATCCGACAAGCGCCGCTGAAAGGCAAGAATGCGTTCGCGTGGCGATTTCTTGAATTCTGAATTTGGAAACGGATTAAACGGAATCAGGTTCAGTTTGCTCGGCACTTGCCGCGCAATTTTGATCAATGCGTCGGCATGCTCGGGCTGATCGTTGACGCCGTCGAGCATCACATATTCGAACGTGATGAAGTCGCGCGGGGCGAATTCGAGATAGCGGTTGCAGGCCGCGAGCAGCTCGGCGATCGGATAGCGCTTGTTGATCGGAACCAGCACATCGCGCAGCGCGTCGGTGGGCGCATGCAGGCTGACGGCGAGCGCGACCGGGCAGCGCTTTGCCAGCTCGTCAATCTGCGGCACCAGACCCGACGTCGAGACGGTAACGCGGCGGCGCGACAAGCCGTACGCGTTGTCGTCGAGCATCAATTCAAGCGCCGGCACAACCGCTTCGAAATTTGCGAGCGGCTCGCCCATGCCCATCATCACCACGTTGGTGACAGGCTGCACGCCATCCAGCGTACGACCCACGATGCCGATGTCGGCCTTCAGTACGCGATCAGCGTAGCGAAGCTGGCCGATGATTTCGGCGGTGGAGAGGTTACGATTGAAGCCCTGTTTGCCCGTCGAGCAAAACGCGCAATCAAGCGCGCAACCCGCCTGCGACGAGATGCATAGCGTGCCGCGATCATCCTCAGGGATGAACACCGCGTCCACCGCGCTGCTGCCGACGTCAAACAGCCACTTGCGGGTGCCGTCACTCGCGGTTTTGTCCGTGATGACTGTGAGGTCGCGGATTTCGGAATGAGCGGCGAGGGTGTCGCGGGTGGTTTTGGCGATGTCAGTCATCGCAGAGATTTCAGTGACTTGCGATTGATGCAGCCACTTGAGGGTTTGTTTCGCGCGCATCTTCACACTGGACGGCTTTTCGCCCACCTGGACGAAAAAAGCGGCCAGCGCGGGCTGGTTCAGCTCGAGCAGGTTTGGCAGGGTGGACACAAAAGCCGAAAGTTCATGCGTGCGAAACTGGGTCAGCGGAGTTTACTTGCCGAAGACCTGGCTTGCCGGAAAGAAATATGCGATTTCTTGCGCAGCAGTTTCCGGCGCGTCAGAGCCGTGAACAGCGTTAGCGTCGATCGAGTCAGCAAAGTCGGCGCGGATCGTGCCGGGAGCGGCCTTCTTCGGGTCGGTTGCGCCCATCAGGTCACGGTTCTTGGCAACTGCATTTTCGCCTTGCAGCACTTGCAGAACGACGGGGCCGGAAATCATGAAGCTGACCAGATCCTTGAAGAAAGGGCGGGCGCTGTGCACCGCGTAGAAGCCTTCAGCTTCGGCTTGCGACAGGTGAGCCATGCGTGACGCGATGACTTTCAGGCCCGCAGCTTCGAAGCGACCGACGATGGCGCCGATGGCGTTTTTCGCGACTGCGTCAGGTTTGATGATTGAAAAAGTGCGCTCGATAGCCATTGAAGTTCTCCAGAAAAAGTGCGTAGTCGGTGTGTGCCAGCGATGCGCTTGTCACAGAGGTGACTTTTAAGTGCGCTATGCCGACCAAACGGGGGGTATGTATCACAGTGAAACCGACCCGAAAAGCCGAAAAACGCTTATGAAACAAAGCCCTAGATTATAGCATTTGGTGCGGGTCCTGGAGCATGGCGGCGCTCCCGAAAGCACTACCCAGGAGGCACCGTTTGCGGTCCCGCAAACGGTAGAATTTACTAACGACTTTTAGGTGAAACGACCATTTAAAAGGGCCTAAGCTGCCGAAAAGACTATAGTCGATTAAGAGCGAAAATCGCGGCCAGCCCATAAAGAATCGAAGCTTCAGCCAAAAGCCAATAGAGCGGCTTGTGCTTTTGGAGGTGACTTAACCGGTTTGCAGCGTGAATTCCCGGTGCAAGCGGCGCTTGCCGTTTTGCTTGCCCACACACATCGCAGCGTCGGCGTGTTTTTGAGCGCGGTGCTGGTGTCCGGCGTGTAGTGCGATGAGCGCGGCTGCGCTTGATGTTTCCGGCGACACGGCTAGGGGATTTCGCAATTATGAGCAACAAAATAATCAATAGCTTTCGATGAAAATGCCTTGCAGTGACTTTCATTCATGCGTTCAAGCGGATTTTTTTTGAATGTCGACTTAGTGCGATATTGCCATTCACCCCATACCCGATGGCGCTTCTAAGGAAATGTTGTGAAGGCTTCATTGTTTGAGTTTTCAGTAATTAGTGAAATTACAAAAGTAACGAGATATACTTCCACCCAATTCAACGCCGTGCATTGCAGTTCCGCATGACTACTCTCCCGCCGCTCACCCAACAGTTCGTTTCGCATTTCGGCGAGATGGGCTCACGCTGGGGTATCAATCGTACGGTGGGTCAGATCTATGCGCTGATTTTTGTGTCGGAAACGCCGCTAAACGCAGATGACATCGCCGACGCGCTCGAGTTTTCGCGCTCTAACGTGAGCATTGGTTTGAAAGAACTGCAGGGCTGGCGGCTGGTCAAGCTCAGGCATCACGCCGGTGATCGCCGCGAATATTTTGAAGCGCCGCAGGACGTTTGGGAAATTTTCAAATCACTGGCTGAAGAGAAGCGCCGTCGCGAAGTGGAGCCCACGCTGTCGATGCTGCGCGCCTCGCTCATGGAAACACCGGGCAACGCGGCCGATGCGCACGCACAAAAGCGTATGCAGCAGATGCACGAATTAATTGACCTTTCATCGACGTGGTTCGATGATGTGGCACGGCTATCGCCCGAGACCATTGCGCGACTGATGCGCATGGGATCTGGCGTCAAGACCGTGCTCGATATGACCGATAAATTAAAGATGGTTCGTCGCAAAAAAGAAGCATAGGTAGTCCTACTATGAATGAAACTGCACTCATCCTCGCCCGCATGCAATTCGCGGCGAACATTACTTTTCACATCCTGTTTCCGACGATCACCATCGCGCTGGGCTGGATACTCTTTTTCTTCCGCATGCGCTTCAGGGCGACGCGAGACGCGGCATGGGAAGAGGCGTATTACTTCTGGACCAAAATCTTCGCGCTGACCTTCGCGCTCGGCGTCGTCTCCGGCATCACGATGAGCTTTCAGTTTGGCACCAACTGGCCGGGCTTCATGGAGAAAGCGGGCAATATCGCAGGGCCGTTGCTTGGCTACGAAGTGCTCACCGCATTCTTCCTCGAAGCGACCTTCCTTGGTGTGATGCTGTTCGGTCGTGGTCGCGTTTCCGAGCGCACGCATCTGATCGCAACGTTTCTGGTGGCGTTTGGAACGACGATGAGCGCGTTCTGGATTTTGTCGCTCAACTCGTGGATGCAAACGCCGGTCGGGTTCGAAATCATCGATGGCAAGATGTTTGCGACCGACTGGCTGGCGATATTGTTCAATCCATCGTTCCCGTATCGCTTCTCGCATATGCTGATCGCGTCGGGCCTGACGGCAAGCTTTGTGGTGGCTGGCATCAGCGCGTGGCAAGTGATCAAAAAAGTGGACAGTGCCGCAACGCATAAGGCCCTTAAAACTGCGCTCATCGCTGCAGCGATTCTGATCCCCATTCAAATCATTGTCGGTGACCTGCACGGCGTCAATACGCTTAAACATCAGCCCGCAAAAATCGCCGCGATCGAAGGTGTGTGGAACACCGAAAAAGGCGCACCGCTGGTGTTATTTGCCTGGCCAGACAAAGAGACCAGATCAAATTTGTACGCAATTGAAATCCCCAAGCTGGCGAGCCTGATTCTCACCCATGATCCGGAAGGCGAGATCAAAGGCCTGAACGAATTTGAAGGCAAGCATCCGCCTGTGGCCCCCGTGTTCTGGGCGTTTCGCGTCATGGTCGGCATGGGCATGCTGATGCTCGCGATGAGCTGGTTCGGGGTTTATCTGTTGCGCAAACGCACGGTCAATACGATGCCGCGCCTGTACCTGATCGCGTTGTCAGCGATGGCGTTCTCGGGCTGGATCGCAACGGTCGCGGGCTGGTACGTGACCGAAATTGGACGCCAACCGTACATCGTTTACGGCGTCATCACGGTGGCGGAAACGGCGGCAAAACATGCGCCCGCAATGATCGGACTGACGTTTACTGCTTACCTCGCGCTCTATGTCTTCCTGCTGATTTCGTATGTGCTTGTCGTCAAGAGTTTGTCGGAAAAGCCGACCCGCGGTCAAGCGCCGAAATTGCCGACTGCCGCCGCTCGCAAGGCTGAGGCAGCCGCTGCATCGGTTGCCGGAATTTCACGCGCCGACGCGGCGGGAGACTGACATGGAAACCACCCTTCCGCTCTTCTTTATGGCCATCATGGGCCTCGCCATGCTGATCTACGTCATCCTTGATGGCTATGACTTGGGCGTCGGCATCCTGCTGCACTTCGCCCCCGAAGAACACAAGGACATGATGGTCGCCTCCATCGGCCCATTTTGGGATGCGAACGAAACCTGGCTGGTGCTTGGCGTCGGCATCATGCTGGTTGCCTTTCCTGCAGCGCACGGCGTCGTGCTATCTGCGCTCTACCTGCCGGTTGCCGTGATGCTGCTCGGGCTCATGATTCGCGGCGTGTCGTTCGACTTTAGAACCAAGGCGCATGATGCGCGCAAGCCGTTCTGGAACCGTATGTTTGCCATCGGGTCAGTGGTCGCCGCGACGTCGCAAGGATGGATGTTGGGCAGTTATGTCAGCGGCTTCCGGGAAGACTTGTGGACGTGGGCGTTCAACGCGGTCATCGCGCTCACGGTGCCTGCGGCATACGTCGTGCTGGGTGCGGGTTGGCTCATCATGAAAGGCGAAGGCGAGCTGCAGACGCGCGCCGTCGGATGGGCACGCAAGGCGATCCTGCCTTTCGCCCTCGGCATCGCGGCGGTGTCCATTGCCACGCCGCTGATCAGCGAAACGATTTACAACAAGTGGTTCAAGCTGCCCGGCCTCTTTGCGTTGTTGCCGATACCGCTGATCACGGGGGCCGCATTCGCGGCGCTGTGGCATGTCACCGGAAAAAAATCGATCATTGACGCGGGTTACGGCTGGATTGTGTTCGCGTCGACCGTGCTCGTGCTGATTCTCGCCACACTTGGCCTCGCATACTCGATCTATCCGTACGTGGTGATTGATCGGCTCAACGTTTGGGAGGCGGCAAGCGCAACCAGTTCGCTCGTGATCCTGCTCGTAGGAACGCTCATCACGCTACCGGCGATCATCGGTTACACGATCTTCGTTTACCGGATTTTCTGGGGTAAAGCTCAGGAGCTGACCTACGGGGCGTAGCTCGGCATCGCTAGGGCGGGCAGCCCGCCCGAAGCAGACGTTATGGGCATTCCCCGACGCAGTCTGCTTGAATAGTCACACCCCAAACACCGGCGAAACTAAATCCGCAGGCAACATCGGCAAATCCGTCACGCCCACGTCGACGCCACATTGCATGAGCAGTGTCGTTACCTGTCCGCGATGATGCGTCTGATGATTGAAGAACTGCATCATCACAAGCCCAAGCGGCAAAGTCAGTTCACGCTTATCACCGGACAGCCGCCGAAAGGTCAGCGTGCCCGAGAGCTTTGCGTCATCCAGCGATGCGACGAACCGATCCAGCCGACTGTCCGCCCGCTCACGCTGCTCCCGGAGTTCATCGAAATCGTAGTACAGCTCCTGATCGAGTGACGTGATCGTGGTCGGCGTGCCATCCACTCGATCAAGCCACAACTGATCGCCGACCAGCAAGTGATTCAGCGTCGCATGAATGCTCTTGAAAAACGCGCCCATGTTGCGCTTTCGTGTGCCGTCTGGCAGTGTTGCGGCGGCTGCGTAGATGGACTGATTCTGCCAGCGGTTGTAGCGGGAAAAGCGTTTGCAATAGTCAATGGAAATCATGGCGAAAGTATAGGAGGCCTACGCCTTTTGCCACTCAAACCTTCGGTTTGGCGCGATCCAGTTAATCAGCGGAACCAGCGCGCTCGCCGCAAACAGCGCCACGATCAGGCCGTGCGGTTTGAACAGCACAAATTGCCAAACGAACGCGCAGGCCGCTACCGCAATTGCGTAGGCGATGCGTGCGCTGCGTCGCTGCGGCGTGGTCATTGGGTCGGAGATCATGAAGAACGCGAACAGCAGCACGGTGCCGTTCCCAATTTGTTGTACCCACATTGCCCAAGCCACGTTCGGGCTGTAGTCGAGCCAGAGCACGCGCGCGGCGAGCAGCGCGGCCCATGCGCCGAGAAATGTCATGCTGATGTCCCAGCGTTGAATCCGCTTAGTGACCAATCCACCCAACGCCAGAAACCACAACGCAGCGAGCGACGTGGAGCCCCACTGTCCCGGTGAAAGCCACGCACCGGGGATCCAGGCCCACGCAGCGAACGCGGCGAGATTGGCGGGGTTTGCGATGTGGCTGCGGCAGTTTTTCGGCCCGGCGCGCAGCAGGTATTTCGACGACATCGCGACGCATGCGAGTAACGGATGTACCCACAGCGAATCGGCGCGCACGAGGATGCTGATACCAAAGGCGGAGACGATGGCGCTTAAGTAGCCGTTCCAGCCTTTGCGGTTGGGCAGCTTGAGACCCCATTGCCATGCGGCTTGGGTGGCGAGTGCGGCGGCGAAGGTAACCGCGACCTGTGGCCAAGTCAATGCGAAGTCGCGGGCGAGCGCGCCGAGCAGAAGAAAACTTGCGAGGAATGCGATTTGAAACCAGCGGGCGTCGAGTTTGCGAAGGCTTTGTATGCAGATCGCACCAATTTGCAGAGCACTGACGGCGAGTTCTCGGCCTCGTCCCCTCTCCCCTCGTGGGAGAGGGTCAGGGAGAGGGGGAAGGTAGCTGCGGAAGTCGCGTTGACTGCCGACGCCACCGTCCCCGTGTCCCCATCCCTCCCCCTCCTGGAGGGAGGCGGGCAGACATGTGGACCCTTGGTTTGGCACTGCCAGGGTGCTCATCGCTAGGACGCAGAAAGCGCGCGTTTTCCAGACTCAAAAAAGCTGAATAATTTCTGCCACCAGGCTCGCGCGTCCGGCGCTAAAACATCACCACCGCCCGCAGGTTTCACGTTGCCGGGTGTCACGCCAGCCGTCGCCATCTTGTCAATGTCTGCCATCGACCAACCCGTGAGTTTTGCCAGCGTTTGCTTCTCTGTGGCGAGACGTGCAGGCAGGTCGCGAAGGTAGTATCTTGAGGCCAGTTCCAGTGTGCGCCGTTTACTCGCGCTGCACGCGTCGGCACAGTCTGCCGCCAATTCGCTATTTGATTTGCCCGCGTATTTTTTTAAGCCGTCCCAACCGTCCTTAGCGCCAAACGCAGCGGCGCGCGACACTTCGGAAACCTTGACGCTGCACACGGCTTCACAGTCGTTTTTTGCAACTGACTCGCTGCACGCAGCCACCGACCCGGCATACGGGTTTTGAATGACGTAGCGGGTTTGCCAGTTTTGCTTGTCTTTGGTCTGCGTGAACATCAGGTCTTCGGGGAAGGTGTTTGCGGTGTAGCGAACATGCAGTCGCGTGAGCATCACAGGTTGCGCGCCGCCACCCGTCGGCGGCATCGGACGAGCGGGCAGGCGCGAGGTTCCTGGCGCTGGCAGCGCCGTCGACGAACCGGAAGGGCTGCCAAAAGTTTGCACATCATCGCCACCCACCCAGAACACGCCTGCTTTGCGCAACTCGGTCTGCGTCAACGGATCGGCAGCGCACGGATCACACCAGCCCATATCCCAGAAATATTCGGTGAACACCACGCGATAGTCCTCACGCGCGGTCGAGCTGTCGTAGAGCGCTTTGTAGAACTCTTTGAACTTCGGCTTTACAAACGGCGGAATATTTTCGTTGGCGGCGAGCTTTGCCGTGCGGTAATTGCTGCTTTCTACGCGTCCGTTTTTGGTGAGTACGTAGATGATCAAATCCTGTGCCTTGTTCGGCGGTGCGTTCAACATACCGAGCCGCATTGGCAGCATGAATTTTTCGCTCTCGAACGCAAACTGCAGTGGGCGTAGCGTGCTGTAACCGAGGCGCGATTGCTCCTTCAGATTCACCTTCGCGACGAAGAATTTCATGCCCTGATTGATGTACGGTTTCAGCGCAGCGCTCGCTCCTTTCGGGATCTTGTATCCGTTCTCGCGAAGCCAGGTTTCCAGGCCATCGGATTGCGTGGCCGACAGGCTCACGATGTCGTACTCGTCCAGCGTGTACTGCGCCTCCACTGTCACGCCGAGCGCTTTGTCGCGCTTCATCGTCATGTCACTGCGCATCGCGCTGCCCGCCGCAGCTGGGGCGTACATCACTCGCGGGTAAACGTCCTGCCCCCAGCCCAGGCTGAACTGACACGGATCGTTATCGTGATATTCGGCCAGGCGCGGACTCGAATAGGCGTCGAGTCGTTCAAACGTGGCCTTCTCGGCAACTCGCACTTGCCCCTGTTTCAGCACGGTTGGCGTCGGCACGATCAGCGCAAATTCGTTGAGCGGCCCGGAGTAATCGTTCAACATCGAAATGACGGTGCGGTCGCCGTCACGCACCAGCACGACCTGACTGGCTTCATTGAACAGACTGGCATCCGCTTTGCCCGCATAGAAGCCGCAGAATGCGTGCGCGGAAATCGGGAAGAGGGCGGCGACAAGGGGCAGCGTCATCGCGCCTAGCAGCAAGCCCCGCCAGCGATTTCGACGCGCGGAAGGGGAGTCGGTGGGTGGCGTTTCGCCAAAGATCGTTGGGTTCATGGTCGCTCCGAATGAAGGGTGAGCTGGGTGTAACGAACTTAGACGTGAAACGGGGTTAAGACTGCGCCAATTTGTTGCCTTCGATGCATCAATTGCAGCGAGGCCTGGCGAATTTGGCGCGCAGGGGCGCATCACCGTTCGCCGACTCGAGTACTGAGAAGAAGCGAGCAGCTTCGCGCTGAAAGAACCGCTTCATAGGGGCTGGATCGACATTTCTGCAAATGTCGATAAATACAGTTTTCGAATCTAGCCCCGATGAAATATAGCTTCCATAGAAAAGCTATATCGATCACGATTGACGAATAGCGAACGGCGAGATCGCTGCGACATGACGTTGTTCACACGAGTATCTATCCGATGGGTCAGGCCCAAACCACTGGACCGGGTTTCGAATACCAGCCCTCCACCTGCGGGGCGAGCGCCGCTTCGATGCGGGCGCGTTTGATTTTCATCGTGGGAGTCAGATAGCCGTTATCGATGTTCCACGTATCTCGCGAGATGACGATCATGCGAATCGTTTCGTAGTCGGGCAGTTCACGGTTGACCTCGGTCAAAAGCGCACCCAGATCGGCTGTCACCTGCTCACGGACCGCTGGGTCCACGAGGGTGGGTCGCAAATTCTCGGCGAGCACCACGACTGCATAGGGCGCGTGTTGTCCGACGCCCGACACCATTGACATTTCGATCATCGGGTTGGCGTTGATGGTGTTTTCAATCGGTGCTGGCGCGACATATTTGCCTTTGGCGGTCTTGAACAATTCCTTCTTGCGCCCGGTGAGTTTCAGCATGCCGTCCGCGCGCAACTCGCCCAGATCACCGGTGCGAAAAAATCCATCTTCGGTGAAGCTCTCGGCGTCAAGCTCGGGTTGTTTGAAATAGCCCGCAAGCTGCCCCGGTGATTTGACCAACACCTCACCGTCTTCGCAAAGGCGAACCTTGACGCCTGGCATCGGGGAGCCAACGTAGCCAGGTGCATTTAGCGCAATGGAGGAGGTACACGAATATGCAAAGTCTTCGGTCATGCCATAACCCTCGACCAGATTTAGTCCGAGTTTTCGGTACCAGGCAATGAGCGGCGCTGGAATCGGCGCTGAGCCGCTACCCGCATGCTTTACTGAGTCGAGACCTAGTCCGGTAAGGATCTTGCGGCCAATGATGCCGCGCACAATCGGAATCGAAAGCAACAGGTCGAGCTTTTTCTGCGGCATCTTCTGGAATACGCCCTGCTGGAATTTAAGCCACAGCCGGGGCACCGAGACGAATATGGTGGGCCGTGCGCGCTGCAAATCGGTGACGAATGTGTCCAGCGTTTCGGCGAAAAAAAGGTGGGCCTTACCCTCCACGATGGAGCCACACTCAACCCATGCACGCTCCATCACGTGCGCCAGCGGCAGATACGAAAGAATTCGAATCTGCTCGGTCGGACCAATGGCATTGCGCATGTTGCCGACAACGCCTTCAGCCGCGCGTGTAATGCGGTCGAAGCGATGCATCACGCCCTTGGGTGTGCCGGTCGAGCCAGAGGTGTACATCATCATGGCGATGTCATCCGCTGCGCGGGCAGGTTTACCTTCGATGGGTGGGGCTTCGGCGACGATGGCGTCCCATCCGGCAAACGAAGAGCGGGCAGACGCCGGTGCCAACGGGAACGTGATGCAGGGCAAGCCAGCGGGCACCGCACTCGCCTGATGCTCCCAGGTGTCCAATTTGCCGACGAAGAGCAGGCTCGCCTCGCTGTGTGTGAGCACATAGCGCACGGTTTCGGCCGTCTCCGTCGGAAAGATCGCGACCGTGGTGCCGCCGGCCATCCAGATGGCTAGTTCTGCCATGAAAAAGTGTGCGCAGTTTTTGCTGAGAATCGCAATACGGGCGCCCGGTGCGAAGCCAAGACTTTTTAAGTGCGTCGCCATGCGGCGCGCCTGATCCATTGTTTGTCGCCAGGTGTAATCGGTCACGGAGCCAGCGGTCGGCTGCGTTAACCAAATGTGGTTTGGCAGCGCGGACTCGTGTTCGTAGGCGTAGTCAAGAATGAGTTTGCTGGATTCGGTAGGTTCCATAGTTTCTCCTTTTTGCTGTGATCGTTATTGCTACTATCGCTATTGTCTGTGCTCTGCGAAGCGCTGCTGCTTCAACGTCGCGACCTCTTCAAGCAGGTCAACGACCAGCGCCGCCACCTCTGCGTTGGCATCGAACGTGCGCTCGATGTTGGCGAGTCGGCGTGCGCGGATCAGCGCGGCGCTGGCGAAGCGCCATTCTGAGGCATCTGCGTTCGAGATCGCTGCGGTCATTGCGCCGTCGCTGCACTCAAGCAGGCCATCTTCAACGTGTTGCACGACCCACGTGTATTTGACCGAGCAGGCATTCGCCAACTCGACAATCGTCAGCGTGGCCTCATCGATGAGCACGCCAGAAACGATGCTGTCATTGCTGATGCTCATGCTCATGCTCCTTTCGCGGTGGTGGCCGCATCACGTGGATTGAACGGCATTTCGCGCGCCATGGTTTCGTACATGGCTCGCGCCGCGTCGGTGTCGGCCGGTGGCAACACGACCGAGATTTCAAGATACAGATCGCCCGGTGTATCGCCGGGAATGCCGCGCCCTTTCAGGCGCAACTTGCGCCCGGCCTGTGAGCCTGACGGCACCTTAACCTGCACATTGCCCGACGGCGTCGGCATTTCAATCGCCGCACCCAGCGCCGCTTCCCACGGCGCGAGCGGCATGATGGCCGTCACATCGCGACCGTCAATGCGATAGCGCGCGTCTGCGGCGAAGCTAATTTCCAGAAACAGGTCGCCCGACGGCCCGCCGCCGAAGCCCGCGCTGCCCTGCCCGGCGAGTCGAATATGCTGGCCTTCTTTCAGCCCTTTCGGAATATTCACGTTCAACGTACGCTCGTCGGCGACCACGTGGCCCGATTCGTCCAGACGCGCGGCGCGAAGGTTGATCGCCCGTGTTGCGCCGGTGTAGGCGTCGGCCAGGTCGATCACCACTTTGGCATGATGATCCTCGCCACGCATTTGTTGCTCGCCTGCGCTGCGCGTTCTGCGCCCACCCGCCCGTCCAGCGCCGCCTGCACCGGCATCGCCGCCTGTGGCACCGCCAAACATGCTGGAGAAAAATTCACTGAAGCGCGCCGCCTCTGCGGCACTCATGCCGTCACCGGAATACTCGTTCCCGGCATTCCAGTCAGGCGGTGGCCGGAAATCCTGCCCCGCGCGATGGCCCTGTCCACCTGCCGCGAGCCGGTCGTACGCCGCCCGTTTTTCCGGATCAGAGAGCACGGTGTTGGCTTCATTCAGCTCGGTCATGCGTGCCGCAGCATCGGGCTCTTTGCTCACGTCCGGGTGATATTTGCGCGCCAGCTTGCGAAACGCTTTTTTGATCTCATCGGCATCAGCAGTCTTTCCGACGCCGAGAATCTGGTAGTAGTCCCGAAACTCCATGCGGATGGACTCCTGATAGCAAAGTGGATAGGCGTGAAGTATGCGCTTTGCGGAAGGCATTGCGTCTGAGTGAAATCAAACAAGAAGTTATTCTTTAGTCATATTTCCGCCCACGACCTTGCGCCATGCTGTCAATAACCCACGCCATCCCCGGACTCATCCTCAAGTCACATCGGTTTGACTTGCCTTTGAATTACGCCAACCCCTCGATAAAAATCAGCGTTTTCGCGCGAGAGGCGATTGCGCCCGGCAAAGAAAATGCAGACCTGCCGTATCTCGTGTTCTTTCAGGGCGGACCGGGCTCCGGTTCGCCACGTCCCGGTGGTGCCAGTGGCTGGATCAAGCGGGCACTCACGGAGTTTCGCGTTTTGTTGCTGGATCAACGCGGTACCGGCGCATCGACTCCGATCACGGCGCAGACATTGCGTCACCTGAATTCGCCCGAAGCGCAGGCAGACTACGTTCAACACTTTCGCGCTGACAACATCGTGCGCGATGCGGAAGCGATTCGTAAAGCATTGATTGGCGAAAAAAAGTGGAGCATTCTCGGGCAGAGTTTCGGTGGCTTTTGCGCCATGAACTACTTGTCGTCTGCGCCGGAAGCTTTGAAGGAGGTGCTGATCACCGGTGGCATTCCATCGCTCACCGCCACGGCGGACGACGTCTATCGCGCCACTTATCCGCGTGTGATCGCGAAAAATCGACGCTACTACGAGCGCTATCCGAATGATGTGCAGCGTGTGCGCGACATCGTTAAGTATCTTTCCGAAAACGATGTTCAGATGCCCAGCGGTGGTCGTCTCACTGCGCAACGCTTCCTTCAACTAGGCTTGTCGTTTGGCATGAGCGACGGCTTTGAGGCGGTGCATTACTTGATCGAGGAAGCATTCGTTGACACTCCACAGGGCCGCGAAATGAACTGGAATTTCCTGTCGGGCATCGAACATGCGCAGTCGTTCGACACCCATCCGATTTACACGTTGCTGCAGGAGGCTTGCTACACGCAGGCCAGCGCGAGCGACTGGTCGGCGGAGCGCCTGCTGGGTGAATTCCCGGAGTTCAAACACGGTGCGGATGCCCCACTTCTGTTCACCGGCGAAATGGTCTATCCGTGGATGATGGATGTGTATGCTCAGTTGAAATCGCTCAAAGGTGCTGCTGATTTGCTCGCCAAAAAAGCGAATTGGCCGATGCTCTATGACGTCGAAAAGTTACGCCAGAATCGAGTGCCCGTCGCTGCCGCCGTGTACTACGACGACATGTACGTGCATCGCGAATTCTCGGAAGAGACCGCGCGAATTGTGCCGAATATCAAGCTCTGGGTCACCAACGAGCATGAGCACAACGGCTTGCGTGCGGACGGCGAAAGCGTTGTGGATCGGCTGCTCAAGATGGCTCGGGGCGAACTTTAAGTCTCGATCTAGCGTCCGAGCATTTGACATAAATTACGAGGAACATCCATCATGCGTTCGAAAATTCACTCCCTCAAACGAATCGTACCCTGCATCGCGCTCAGCCTTGCCGTATTTGCCGGACAGGGCATCGCGCAGACAACTGCATCCAGCAACCGTCCCACGCTATCGAATGCGACCGTCGGCAAAGCGAGCGTAACCTTGATTGCCCAGGGGCTGGAGTCGCCCTGGGCGATGGCGTGGCTGCCACCGATTGCGGGTGGTTCTGCGCCACGCGTGCTGGTGACTGAGCGTGCCGGTCGTATGCGCATTGTCACGATGGACGGCAAAGTGGGCGAACCGCTAAAAGGCGTGCCAAAAGTACATGCAGTCAATCAGGGCGGCTTGCTGGACGTCGTACTGTCACCGCAGTTCGCCAGCAATCGCACGATTTTCTTTTCTTATGCCGAGCCGTCGAACGAAGGCGCGCGTACGGTCGTTTCCCGCGCGGAACTGGCTGACGATGGATTGCAAAATGTGACGGTGATTTTTGGGCAGAAAGATCGCGTCAGAGGCGGTCATCATTTCGGTTCACGCATCGCCATCGCCAACGACGGCACGCTTTTCATCACCACCGGTGATCGTTACAGCGAAAAGGCGAGCGCGCAGTCACTCGACTCACATCTCGGAAAAGTCATTCACATCACCGCGACTGGCGAAATTCCAGCCGATAATCCGTACGCCAAAACGGCGAACGGACTCAAGGAAATCTGGAGCTACGGCCACCGCAATTTGCAGGGCGCGGCCATCAATCCTGCTACCGGAGTATTGTGGACGCATGAGCACGGCGCGCGTGGCGGCGACGAGTTGAACATTCCGCGCCCCGGAAAAAACTATGGCTGGCCCGTCATCGGCTACGGCATCGATTACTCCGGTGCGAAGCTGCATGACAGTCCAACAAAGGAGGGCATGGAGCAACCGATTCACTATTGGGTGCCGTCGATTGCGCCTTCGGGCATGGCGTTCTACACATCGACCAAATTTCCGGAATGGAAGAATTCATTGTTCATCGGAGCGCTCGCTGGCCAGCATCTCGCGCGTCTCACACTCAACGGTGATCGTGTGGTCGCGGAGGAAAAATTGCTCACAGATCTGGGCCAGCGCATCCGCGATGTGCGTCAGGGGCCGGATGGATTTATCTACGTTTTGACCGACGAGAGAAACGGAAAACTGTTTCGCGTTGCGCCATAAGTTGCGTGCGCGTCGAGCACTCCGCAGCGAGTAGTGACCGGTGCCCGGTGAGCAGGGATTTGTCGGTGCCTACCGGCTCAGCGTAGTGTGCTGGCAGTTCCCGAAATTCGCCTTGACCCATGCATCATCGTGATACGTGTTCAGGTAGCGCTCGCCGGCATCGCAGATGAGTGACGTGATCGATCCGGTTTCGCCGCGACTTTGCATCGCCTCAGCCAACTGCAACGCCGCGAAAAAATTAGTGCCCGTGCTCGGTCCTACCTTGCGCCCCAGAAGCCCAGAAAGCTCACGCATCGACGCGATCGATTGCACGTTCTCCACGCACACCATGTGATCCACCAGCGTGCGGATAAAGCTCGGCTCAACCTGCGGCCTGCCGATGCCTTCAATGCGCGACCCATCCGAGCAGAGCGTGGCGTCGCCACTCTGCCAGTACGGCATAAACACGGAACCTGCCGGATCGGCAACACAGAGTTGTGTCGTGTGCTGGTGATAGCGCACATAGCGACCGATCGTCGCGCTGGTGCCACCGGTGCCCGCGCCGACCACAATCCAGCGTGGGATTGGATGCCGCTCGCGCTTCATCTGCGTGAACAGGCTCTCGGCAATATTGTTGTTGCCACGCCAGTCGGTGGCGCGCTCGGCGTAGGTGAATTGATCCATGTAGTGACCACCGGTTTCGGCGACGAGTTGCTTCGATGCGTCGTACACATCGGCCGCTTTCGCCACGAAGTGACAGCGTGCGCCGTAGAACTCGATTTGCGCAATTTTTTCGGCGGACGTGCTCTTCGGCATCACGGCGATGAACGGCACGCGCAGCAGGCGAGCGAAGTACGCCTCCGACACGGCAGTAGATCCACTCGATGCCTCGATCACCGTCTGCCCTTCGCGAATCCAGCCATTGCACAGCGCGTAAAGAAACAGCGAGCGCGCCAGCCGATGCTTGAGGCTTCCGGTCGGATGCGTCGACTCGTCCTTAAAGTAAAAATCGATGCCCGCATCGTTGAATCGTTTGATCGGCAGTGCAATCAAATGGGTATCAGCCGAGCGCTGAAAATCCGATTCGATCTGCGCGATGGCCCAATGGAGCCAGGATGTTGCGGAAGACGCTACTGCGGTGGGGTGCATGTCGATGGTCATGTTGGCGCGGTAACTCTGAGCAACGGGATGGGAGCCATTGACGATAGCATCATTCAGAAGGCGCTGGCACGCTGGTGAATCCGTCCGCTGGCAGCATGTAAGTTCGTGCGAGCTTCGCGGTGCAGGAGGTTGCGAGACGGCTCAAAGTGGTTTCCAGTGGGCCCTCATTACATATAAGCTAAGAGTGAAAAGCCCGGTCGCGTCTGGGCTAGCGCTTGATATTAATGAAAGTCGGATTTTAACGAAACGTGACGGCAGCCCCAATGCCACGGATGTTTCAGCGTTTAGCTGTTGGCGAAATTGAGTGCTTTTCCTGATATTCAGGCTATAGTGGCCTAGTCGCAGCCGCTTGCGCTGTTGATCGGGCAACCGAGTAGCAATCGACGGTGGCGTACCGGGTTTCATGGGGAAATTTATGTCTGCATATGGAACCTGTACGTCGGCGAATCAGCTTGCTAGTACTAGCTTTGGCGTGCGTGCGGCTGCCGGAAGGTGCCGCAGCCCTTGCATCAATCGGCGGGCGTTGCAGCATGTATCACCTGAAATATCATGAGGCTC
>Ga0335397_10001099_pt1 | contig 36512 bp, 32 predicted proteins | sample MAT04_FD_205740 | JGI IMG/M metagenome (GOLD analysis project Ga0335397, IMG submission 205740) | Freshwater microbial communities from Lake Fryxell liftoff mats and glacier meltwater in Antarctica - MAT-04 (spades assembly) (version 2) ... | reverse complement strand
GGTTCCTGCCGCGACGATGAAGAAAGCGATCGACTTCTTGAACCTCGCCGGTGGTGGCTCCCGCAAGGCGATGTACGGCTACGCCGACAACGCCGGTGCCGCTCCTGGTACCGCTCTGACCGCGGTCGGTCTGCTCAGCCGCTACTACATCGACGCCTGGGGTCCAGATACCCCCGGTATGGCCGAAGGCGTCCTGGGGCTCATGAAGCGTGCTCCCGTGAAGTCGCCTGCTTCGCCGGACATGTACTTCTACTACTACGCCACCCAGGTCGTTCACTTCTTCGAAGGCGATGAATGGAAGACCTGGAACGAAGGCCCCAAGGGTCCAGACGGCACCCGCAAGGGTGGCATGCGTGACTGGCTCATTAGCCTTCAGATCAAGAAGGACGGCGCGACTCAGGGCAGCTTCGAACCCGAAGCCGGCTGGATCGGCCGTAGCTGTGGCCGCCTCGGCACCACCGCGATGTGCATCCTGACGCTTGAAGTCTACTACCGCCACCTGCCGCTGTACAAGCGGGCCAACGCTGGCGACGGTGCCCTCAAGATCGTTGATGGTGCGAAGTAATTCGCAACCCGCAGCAAACAACACCGCGGCCGGTCTCTCCTTCGGGAAAGACCGGCCGCGGTCGTTTTAATACTGCGTTCACTTCGTGGTCGTGGGATGACGCAACACGCGACCCCCGAGGATCGCTTCCTGATACTTGCCGTCCTTGATCTCCGCGTGGCCGTTCACCAGCACCCATTTCACACCGGCTGCGTACTGGTGCGGCTTCTCGAACGTCGCGGTATCGCGGAAAGTCAGCGGGTCGAAGACCACCAAATCGGCGAAGTAGTCCGGCTTGATGTAGCCGCGATCCTTCAACTTCAAGATGTCAGCCGGCAAGCCGGTGGCACTGCGGATCGCCGACTCGACGGGGACGATCTTCTCCTGGATGGCGTAATGCCCGATCTTGCGGGGGAAGGTGCCGTAACTTCGCGGGTGCGGAACGGTATCGCCGGGCGTCTGCACACCGCCATCGCTGGCCGTCGCCACCCACGGTTGCTTCATGTAAACGCGGACATCGTCCTCATTCATCCCGAAGTTCACGATCTGCGCCCCGCCGTTGCGTTCGATCTCGAGCACTATCTCGATCGCCTGCTTCTTCTCTTGCTCGGCGATGTCCGCGATGTTCTTCCCCTGCCACTTCGGGTAGGGGGTATATCGCGCGATCTGGATTCGCTTCCCGCCATCGCGGCCACTGATGGCCTTCTCAACATCGGCCTTGAGTTGTGGCCCGAGTTTGGGATCGTCGAGGCGGGCGAGGAACTCCTTCTCCGTGCCTTCGCGGTACTTCGAGGGAACGACCGTGGCCCGTAACGAGGTACTGCTGGCGATGTATGGGTACTGATCGGCCGTGATCTCGGCCCCCTGTTTGCGATGCCCCTCGATCACGGCGACGGCATCCGAGGATTTGCCCCACGCGGCTTTCCCCGAAGCCTTGATGTGCGAGATGTGAACCCGACAGCCAGCCGACTTGCCGATGGTGATGGCTTCTTCGATGGCGTCGAGCAACCCGCTCCCTTCGTCGCGGATGTGGCTCGCGTAGAATCCGCCGTGCTTCGCCGCGACCTTTGCGAGGGCGCTGATTTCCGCTGTCTTCGCGTAGGTGCCGGGGTTGTAGATCAGCCCGGTCGCAAGCCCCCATGCGCCGTCCTTCATGGCCAGATCGACCAGTTCTTCCATCTTAGCCTGCTCGTCGGTCGTTGGGGCACGGTTCGCGTTCCCCATCGCCTGCGCGCGAATGCTGTTGTGCGGGGCCAGGTGAATGACGTTCGTGCCAACGCCGTTCTGCTCGAGTGTCGTAAAGAACTTCGCCACATCGACCGGCCCAGATCCACAGTTCCCGGTGATGACGGTGGTGCAACCTTGCGTCACATAATTCTTGTTCGCGCGACCAACCTTCCCGGGGAGTCCGGGGTCGCAGTGCGTGTGCAGGTCGATGAACCCGGGACAGATGACCAGCCCGGCCGCATCGACTTCCGTGGCACCTTCGACCTTCCCGATTTGCCCGACGGCCGCGATCTTGTCGCCCTTCACATGAACGTCGCCCTTGATCCCGGGCTTGCCGCTGCCATCGTGGATCGTGGCATTCCGGAACACGAGATTCGTGGTCGCTGGCTCTGCGGGAGCACCCAGGTGAACAGCGGAGGCCACGACGAGAACTGTCAGCAACATGGCGTCGCTCCGGAGCGTGGTAGGAAGGGAACTTGGATGGCAGTTTCCGCTTGTTGCCCACGTCCGTCAATCACTTTGCCGCCACGGTACTTACCTCGAAGAGGTTAGATTCCACAGCCCAGGGTCGCCGGCTCTTCGGCGCACCCTGGGAAACCTTCGCGTACCCAGGGTCGCTGGCTCTGCGGCGCACCCTGGGCTGTGGAGTACAACCTCTTCGAGGTAAACACCAAAGCCAAACACGAAATCTCGCAACGTCAATACGCGCGCACAGGGTTCACCAACAACAATTCGCCTCGCCACGTATCATGACACGATGCCACCGCTCGACCTGACACTGCTGGCGCTGTGCGTCTCCGCATTCTTTGCCGGAGCGATGAACTCCATCGCGGGCGGCGGAACGCTGCTCACCTTCCCGGCGCTCACGGGCGTGATCTCGCCCGCGTTCGCCAACGGTACCAGTACCATCGCGCTCATGCCGGGGTCGATCGCGGGTTCGATCGGCTACTGGAATGAACTGAAGAAGAGCTGGCGCTTCGTGCTGCGGATGTTCATACCGAGCCTCGTCGGTGGCTTCCTCGGTGCGTATCTCGTGGGTCAGGATAAGGAGGCGTTCGCCGATCTGGTCCCCTGGCTGATCCTCACGGCCGCGGTGTTATTCGTGGTTCAGGGACCGGTGTCGAAGTGGCTCAAGAGCCGGTCGAGCGTGGGCGGAGTGCAGCCCGAGGAACACAAGCCGAACTGGGTCACGCTGACGCTGGCGATCGGGTTTCAGTTCCTGGTGGCGATCTACGGCGGCTACTTTGGCGCGGGGATCGGCATCCTGATGCTGAGCACGCTGGGCTTCATGGGCGTCGGCGACATTCACCGGATGAACGCGGTAAAGACATTCCTGGCGACGACCATCAACGCGGCGGCCGTGGTCGTGTTCATCCGCGATGGGCTGGTGAACTGGAGTTACGCGATTCCGATGGCGGTGATGGCGATCATCGGCGGGTATGCCGGAGCACGGGTCGCGCTGCGGTTGCCCGCGAAGTACGTCCGGTACTCGGTGATCGCGATCGGCTTCGGCCTGTCGGCGTATTACTTCATCCGGCGTTACGGGTGATGTTGCCGGTTCGCAGCCAGCGCGGCAGAAGTGTGAGCGAACGTGCCGCATCGAGCAACCGTTCTGCTACCCATGTCCCGAGCAGCATTCCCGCGAGCATCCCGGCCGTCATGCCGATGAAGCTGCCCGCCACCGCGAGCGACACGGAGTCCGTCGCGAACTGGGCCGCACACCAGCCGCCCGCGATCATGCCGAGCACCATGCCGAGGTTCCCGCCGGTGTACATCGCAATCGCGTGATTGCCGGAATGCGAACTCGCTCGGCGGGGAAGCCAGCGCATTGCCACGTTCGCGAACAGCAACATCCCGACCCACATCCACGGCGACGCCAGCAAGCCCGATCGCATCGCCTCGACGCAGTGACAGCACCCACCATCGTGCAGCGCGGCGAAGCCGTTGTCGGCCCACCAGCCGAGGAGCATTCCGAGGTTGCCGAGCGTGAGCATGCCGAAACACATATCGAGCGTGTGCGGGATCGCTGGCCAGCGGTTCCACGAACGTGCGAGCAAGAACCCCACCACCGCGAACGCGACGACGATGGCAATCCAGTCGCGGTCGCTGCCAAGCAGGAGAAGCAGCGCGACACCCTGGAGTGCGAACGCGCTCGCGTGGATGGCCGCGAGCAGTCCGGCATTCGTTGATGGCGTTGCGGTTATTGCGGGTTCCGCGTCATCCCAGCAATGGCGTACCGAAACGCCGACGCGAGTGGACGAGACGATGAGCGACAGGCTGGAGACGAGCATCAGCACCACGGCGGCGACGGGGTGGAGCAGGCCACACGCCGCGAGCGTCATTCCGATGAGGTTGTAGCTCAGCGCCCGGAACATGCTTCGCCGGACGGCTCGCACCGCCTCACGGCTCAGTTCCACCGCCCACGGCAACACCCGCAGATCGTTGTGGTACAGGGTGACGTCTGCGGCGCTGACGGCGATATCAGTTCCGCTGGCGAGGGCGATTCCCACGTGTGCCGATGCGAGCGCGGCCGCGTCGTTGATGCCATCTCCTACGAACAGCGGTCTCCCGCCGCTTGCGTTCGCGGCTTCAACCGCGAGTCGCTTGTCGTCGGGAAGCAAGCCACTGCGAGCCGGAAGGTTCGTCAGGGACGCGGTCCGCGCAGCGTTGTCGCCGGTGAGCACTTCCACCGGCAACCCGAGTGCCCGGAACCCCGCGAGCGCCTGCGGAATCGAGTCGCGAAGTTGTTCCGATAACGCTGCCGCCGCGACGAGTTTGCCATCGAGTGCAACATCGACGCGGTGACCAGTGGCACGAAGTTCGTTGCACAACGCGCTCCGCTTCGTGTCGCGGCTAAACGAAGCGATCCACTGCGGCGTCCCAATCTGAACGACGTGCGTCACGCCATCGGCAACGATGCTCGCTTCCACGCCGCACCCGGGAACGACTCGCAGCGACTCGACACGCGAAGCGAACGGTCGGGGCAACTTCGCGAACGGCCTCGCAACGGGGTGGTTGCTCCGCTCCTGAATCACCGAGAGCCAGCCGAGCAGCTTCGCCCGTTCATCGCCGGTGGCGATCGTCGCGATGTCGAGTAACGCGAAACTATCGTCGGTCAGCGTGCCGGTCTTGTCGAGCATCACGCGGTCGATCTGGGCCAGTCGCTCAACCGCATCGCCGGCCCGCACGATGACGCCACGTTCCGCGAGTCGCCCGAGGGCCGACCAGATCACAATGGGCGTTGCCAGCCCGATCACGCACGGGCACGCGACCAGCAACACCGACATGGAGTTGAACAGCGCTGCTTCCCAGCCAACAAGCGTGAACAGCGACCAGTACGCAAAGGTGCCGAACGCGGTGAGCACGACCAGCGGGAAGAACCACTGCCCGAGCGCATCGGCCTGCGCTTGCAGTGACACCGGCCTGTCACGCGCCGCATCGACAGCCGCGAGCAGACGATCGACTTGCCGTGCGGTTCCCGGGGTGGTGGCTTCGATTCGGAACGCGGCATCGTGGCTCGCGGCTCCCGCCAACACGCGATCACCCGGCCGACGCACGACAGCAAACGGTTCCCCACTGACAGCCGCCTCTGACACGAAGCCGATACCGTCGCGAATCACGCCATCGACCGCGAACGTCTCGCCGGGATTCACTTCGACCACATCACCAGCGAGCACTTCCGTGACGAGAACGCTTCGCGTTCTCCCGCGAGCATCGACCAGCCGACACGTTTCGAGTTGACCTGCCCACGCCCGCGCACCCGCGAGCGCCGCCGCCCGACTGCGAGCACCGATCACTTTCCCGAGCGTGTACACGACCAGCAGGATTGACACGACCTCGAAGTAAATCTTGCCGTGGCCCGTGATGTGTGCCTGAAGCGATGCGGCCATCGCGCCGGTCATCGTGAGCAGGAACAGCGCTTCGATGGTGAGTCGACCGTGGCGGAACTCGTGCCACGCGGTGCGAAACAGCGGCGGACTAAGTAACGCGACGACCACCAGCGTGGCGCACAGGATGAGCGATTGCACGACCCAGCGGACATCGGCGGGCACGTCGTCGTGAAGGTTCAGCGCGAGGCCGAAGATCATGGATTGCGCGACGACGATCAACGAGATCCCAAGGCGAATGGCGAGGCCGTCGAGCTTCCAGCCAGAGTTGGGAAGTGGCTGCGTTGCAGCGATTTGATTGTTCTGTTCGCCGAGGCTGAGACACCCGAAGCAGCAGTAGTTACTGGCGGCGTGCCCCGGCCACGGGCGGCCCGCGTGCCCCGCACCGGTGATCGGACCCCGGCAATAATCGCAACTTGACATGGAGATTGGTTTAGCGGTGATCCCACCGGGATCACGACTCCTGTGCCGGTGGTCCCGCTGGGACCACCGCTAACCGTGCTGCACTACTTCTTCTCGTCCTTCTTCTCGTCTTTCTTCTCGGGCGGAGCAGCGGGAGCAATGTCGCTGTATTCCAGCGGCAACTTCTGTAACTCGGCGGCGCTCACAGGCTGCGTGCCGTTTGTCTTGCGTGATCCTTCCTTGGCGCGTGCCGCACGCACGGTTGCCGCTGTGATCGCGGGCGGCTTCCCCTTGTCGGCGGCGTTGCTCCAACTGTTGCGGGCGTAGGTGAGGACGGAGGCAATCTCGTAATCCTTCATGATGTTGCCCTGGTTCGGCATCACCGCATTGTACGTTCGCCCCTTCACGTTCACCGGGCCCGAGAGACCGTAGAGCACGATGCGACATTGTCGGGCCGCTGATGCCTGATCGCCGACGAGCCACTCGGAGCCGTCGAGCGGCGGGATGTTCTCGGCGGGCTTCCCCTGGCCGTTCGGCTGATGACACGCGGCACACACGGCCTGATACTTCTGGCCGCCGATCTTCATCAACTCTTCGAGCGTTTGCGGGTCGGGGTCGGGGACGTTCGCGACAGCAGCACCGCTGCCGACACTCGAAAGGTCCGTGCGGTCGAACACATCGCGGCGGAAGTCGGCCGAGTTGGTGCCGACGTAGTAGCCACCCCAGGCGAGCAGGGTTCCGAACACGCACGCCACCCAGAACGGCACCGGCTCGAAGCCGTCGCGTGGTTCGGCATTCTCGCGTGCCAGCACAGCGAGCAACCGCTGAATCGTGTCCGGCTCATCATCCTCGGGCGGGGTGCCGTCGAAGGTCATCGAGGCGTCGTTCATCTCCGCCATGTGCTGGCGGTGTAGATCGAGTACGGAGTCGGTTCCGGCCCCTTCAGGCACGGGCGCGGGCGTCGGATTTGTGGGGGTACTCATTCCTTGGCCTCCGGAACCGGTACTTCGGCCTTGCGCAATTGAAGCAGATACGAGATGAGTGCGTCGGCGTCGCCACTGGGAACGATCTGAACGCCTTCTTCTTCGGTCGTCAGCCAGAAGTCGAGGAGCCGCTTCTTGCCTTCGGGCGTACTCGGGTCGAGGGAAACGGTCGTGTGAGCGGGATCGGAAAGGAACCGTGCCTTGATGCTCTCACTCTGCGTATTCAGAATCGCATCCCACTCGCTGCTCGAAGGTCGCCAGCGATAGCCCGGATCGACGGTCCACTCGCGGCCCAGTTTCAGTGCCTTCTCCGAGCGCTCGCCGACGATCTTCTCTTTGCGATAGAGGAACGCGAACGACGGCATGATGCTCCAGTTATTCAGAGCACGCGGATTGAACGTGTGGGTGTGCTGCCAGGCTTCGGAGTAGCGGCTGCCGATGTTCGCGAGGTCGGGGCCGGTTCGCATCGTGCCGAGCATCGTCGGCCGGTCATAGATGTAGTCGCGCGACACGTTGCGGCGCAGGCCCCAGCCACGCTTGATGTCGGCCCCGGTTCGCTCCTGGCCGTTCTCGTCCCACCAGTTGCCGAACTTCTCACTGCGAACCTGCTGGCTATGGCAGTACATGCAACCGTTCGACTGGTAAACCTTGCGGCCGGCAATCGCCTCACCTTGCAACGGCTGCGGGTACGGTGTGTCGGCCGCTTCCTTCTGGTACGGTTGCTCGCCGTTGAGTTGCCAGTACGGGAACAGAATGAGGCCAAGCCAGCTCGACGAGAACGTGAGCAGCGCACCGAGGAAGATAACCATCCCACGATCCATGAGCATTGCCCCATTTAGCCCCCGGCTTGCCGGGGGTCGCGTCCCCCGGCAAGCCGGGGGCTAATTGACTGCGGTCTTCTCGACGAAGTACGTTGGGCCACCGGTTCGCTTCTTACCCCAGCCGGCGAGGTTCATCACGAACGACGTCGCGAACGCGATGTGGCCAATGGTCAGCAAAACCCCTGCCACGGTTCGCGAGAACAAGTACGGCAACAAGTATTGGGTGATGCTCGCGAACGAGATATCCGGATTGTTTAGCATTCGCCCCTGCCACCAGCCGCCAATCGAAAGCCCAACGAAGTAGATCGTAATCCCAACGCTCGCGCACCAGAAGTGAATCCGAATGAGCGTACTGCTGGCCCACTCGCGGCCGGTGAGCCGGGGGATCATGTAGTAGTAGAGGCCGAAGAAGATCATCGTCACGAAGCCGTACGCACCCAGGTGAGCGTGCGCCACGGTGTAGTGCGTGAAGTGGGCGACCTCGCTAAAATCCTTCAACGACTCAATCGACCCCTGGAAGCTGACCCACGTATACGTGATGGCCCCGAACACGGTGAACCGCAACGCCGGGCTGTACTTCAGCCGGTGGAAGTGGTTCCGCATCGTCATGTGGTGGTTGATTCCCACAGCGATGACCGGGATGAACATCATCATGCTGCCGACCGTGCTGGCCGTGGAAAGCCACGCGGGGATCGGGCCGCCGATGAGATGGTGCATCCCTGCCCACGAGTAGAACAACGCGAGCGCCCAGAAGCCGGTGATGCTCAGATAGTAACTGTGAACCGGCCTGCCGATGATCTTCGGGATCAGGTAGTAAGCGGTGCCCACGGCCACCGGCGTCAGCCACAAGCCCAGGAAGTTGTGGTTGAACCACCAGTTCACGATCGGCTGCACGACCCCCGTCGCCGGACTCCAGAAGATCATGAAAACCGCTACGGTGTACAGCCACGGGAACCAGAATACCGCGGCGAGGATATACCACTGCGTGACGTAGACGTGCTTTTCACGGCGTCGGCGGAACGTGGCGGCGACCCACGCTGAAACGATTCCCAATCCGGCCACGAAGAACGGCGGAGCATACGGCGGGGCGTCGAGCCACTCGACGGATTGCCCATCGCCCAACAGGATACCGCACACCGACAGGAGCGTGCCGATGTTCCACAATGTTGCCGAGACGTACAGCAACTTCGGGTAGATCAGTTCCGTCCGGCACAGCCGGCACATCATCCACACGCTGCCGCCCATGGTGACCATCGAGGTCCACCCGATGGAAACGCCCTGGAGGTGAGCCATCCGCACGCGGCCGAACGTGAGTTCCGGAATCCCCGTGAGGAAGTACGGAGTGTGCATCTTCACGGATGCGATGATCGCGAGAACGGAGCCAGCAAGCAGCCAGAAGACCGCGCTCGCAGAAAAGTACAGCACTGGACCGCGGCACGAACTATCGATCGCGGCACGCTCTGCGGCGGCTCGTTCGCGGTCGTGCTGGGGGATCGCGGGGACAGTGGACATTGCACCAATTCTCCGGGCGGAGCGAGCGAAAGAACTTACTTCGGAAACGCGGTTCATGCTTTCTGCCCTCCCCCCTTGTGGGGGAGGGTGGCGAGGCTTTGCGAGCCGGGTGGGGGGTATGCCTCCACAACAGTTAAGGCTTTACCCCCCACCCGCCACTCGAAGACTCGTGGCGACCTCCCCCACAAGGGGGAGGTCTAAAACCAAAGCAGCCCGGCGGACCGAAAGTTGTCTTGGCCACCAATTTCATCGGGGAAACGCATCAGTCGGTTCGCCTATCGGTTCGTCGGGACCGAAGATCGACGCCGCGCCTTGTTCAAAGTTATCGAACTGCCCGTCGCGGAACGCCCACCCGAGAGCCAGGATCGTCGCCGTGCCAAACAGCACGATCGACCCGATCACCACGGCAAACACGGCGATATTCGCGGGATTCATGGCGTTCTCCGTTACTTCTTCTTCGGCTCGACAGCGGCCGGCGCGGGTGGTTCCGGTGCCGGGAACGGCAACGTATCCTTCTCGCTCTTGAGCTTGGTGAGCAACTCCGATGTCGCCACCGACACCGACATCTTCGCACCGCTTCCGCCAAGCACCGCTTCGTTTTTCGCTTTCACCTCGTTGAGCCTCGCCACGGGATCGGGTTTCGGCTCGACCTTCGTCGCCTCGTCGAGGTAGTTCGGCGACTTGTACGCCAGCACCATCAGTCCCAGGAACGCGAACAGCGTGGCGAGCGTGATGACAACGGTGAAGAACGGGAAACCTTTGGCTTCCGGTTCGGCGGATGGTGTGGGGTCCATATTCTTCTCCGGGCAAGCGGGGGACGTGAGTCCCCCGGTTGTAATTCAATCGCCGTTCACCGGGGGACTCACGTCCCCCGCTCGCCAAAATCACGGCGTCTCGTTCTCGTAGCCAATCGTTTCGTTCAAGCGGGCATCGCGGATCGGAATCAGCGGCAATCGCTGTAAGCCCCAGATGGTCGCCAGCAGCAGCACGCCGAACATGCACACAGGCGCTGCCACGTCCAGATAGTGGAAGTGAATTGTGTCGTTGTGCAGCACGGGGAGAATCTGCCAGTACAGGTCGTAGGCGTGCATCACGAGCACCCACGTGGCGATCACGGCGAGCCAGCGGACGCTTCGCTTGTGTGCCCGCGGCAACAGCATGAAGAACGGCACCACGAAGTACAGAATCGGCAACAGGATTGACATCGGATACCACGCCCCGTTGCGCCGCAGCAGATAGAACTGCGTTTCCTCGGGCATGTTCCCGTACCAGATCAGGAAGTACTGCGAGAACGCGATGTACGCCCAGAACACGGTGAAGCCGAACATGATCTTGGCGACATCGTGCAGGTGCTCGATGGTGATCGTGTTTTGCAGATAGCCCGCACGCCGCAGCGCCAGCACGACGAGCACGCACGTTGCCAGCGAACCGCGAATCCCGCCGACCCAGAAGTACACGCCGAAGATCGTGCTGAACCACGAGTATTGCAGGCTCATCACGATATCGAACGCGAAGAACGTCGAGGTGAGGCCAAGCAAGCCCACGCCCGATGGTGCCCACCAGTGCATCTTCTTGGTGAGTTCCACGCCGCCCACAACGTCCTGCCGTGTGGACCAGTTTCGCATCATCGTCGAGTACGCGATCCACACAGCAAAGTAGATCGCGAGGCGACCCAGGAAGAACGGTGTCGCGAAGTACAGGTGCTTCACATGCTGAAGGTGAACTTCGTGACCCACGAGCTTGGAGGGGTCCTTGTGGATGAACTCGAACCACGCGTGCAGCTTCCCGCTGTAGATGCCGATGAGCACCGGGATGAACAGCGCGGTCAGTGGCAGGATGGCCCGACTGATGTTCTCGAACACTCGGCGCAATCCGACCGACCAGCCCGCATCCGCGACGTGGTGAATCAGCGTCCAGAACAGCGCCCCGAGAGCGATGTCGAGTGCGAAGACGTAGCCGAACAGGTACGAGTGGTAGAACTGCTTCGGGTTCAGGTACCAGCCCACGATGAGGGCACCGGCCGCGAAGCTGACAATCGGAATGAGGAAGCGGAGCGCACGGACCGGCTTGTCGCCCAGCGGCGCGACGCTCTCCGGCAGCCCATCCGGATAGGTGAGCGGCAGCGGTTCGCCGGTCGTGTTTGTGGTCGCGGTGGTCATCGATCTCGCTCAATTAGCCCGCCACTTGTGGCGGGTGTTCGCAAGACCCGCCGCAAGCGGCGGGCTAAATGGATCACTTCGGATTGCCTGCGGCGTATTGCAGCACTCGCAGATACGCCACGATCGCCCAGCGATCTTGTACCTTCACCTGATGGGCATACGCGGGCATGTTCCGCACCCCGTTGGTGATCGTGTTGAACAACTGACCATCGGCCTGGGCCTGGATCTCGGGCGTCACCACGTTCGATGGCGCGACCGACAGCCCCTTTTCGCCGACGATGCCGTAAGCCACTTCGCCACCGCCGCCACGCCCGCTTGTTCCGTGACACACGGCGCAGTGCACGTTGAACTGCTGCTGGCCGCGTGTGATGAGCGGCTTCCACCCGCCGGCTTGCGTGATCGCCTCGGCGGGAATGTGGTTCACGAAGAACCCTTCACCAGCGAGCTTGCCATCCTTCCACTGCGGCTTCGCAGGCACGCCGTCCTTGTCCTTCATGTCCGGGTTGGCGACCCCGAAGAAGTAGCGGGCGTCGGCCTTCAGGAAGTTCGGGTTCGGGCCGTCGTGGTAACCCGCATCGGCGATGTAGTCGGTGCCGTCGAACGGGATCGTGTTCTGTACTGGTAGGCGATTGCTGCGACCATCGGCGAAGAACCGGCTCTGGCCCTGGCTGGTGTACTTCGGCTGATACTTCATATCGAGGAACACGTGCCAGGGTCGGCCCTCGCTCTTCTTGCCGCGGAACCCCATCACAACGACGGCCACCGCGAACACGCCGAAGATGCCGCTGAGCATGTACAGGTACGACATCACGCGGCTCGACTTCTTGCCGCCGAATATCGCAAGCACGAGCGTGACGAGGAACACGAACGCCCCGGCGGCCAGGGTCAGCCCCAGCACGATGTTCATGAACCGGTTCGTGTCGATCATGTACATGGTCGCTTCCGAACTCATTTAGCCCGGGGCTTGCCCCGGGCACACGCCGAAACCCGGGGCAAGTCCCGGGCTAAATGTCAATCACGCCTCCACCACCGCCACGTGCTTGCCGCCGAGCGATTCCAGGAACGCACGCGCGCTATCGGGGTTGAACTTCGCGTCCTTCGCTTCGATCGTCAGGAAGAAGCCGCCCTGTGTGCTACGGTTGAACGTCGGGTGGCTATCCAGCGGGTGGAAGAAGCGCGGCAAGCCACACAGCCCGATCAGCGATAGCAGCGTGAAGATACCCGAGAACAGGATCATCGTTTCGAAGAAGATCGGCACGAACGCTTCCCACGAGCGATACTCCTTCCCGCCCACGATGGTCGGGTAGTAGTACGCCATCAGGTAGAACTGCATCGCGACCGCAGTGGCCAATCCCGTCAGCCCGCCCGCGAGTGTGAACAGCGGCAACCGGCTCCGTGTGCGGCCGATCGCTTCCTTCATGCCGTGAACGTAGAACGGCGTCCACGCATCGACATGCTTGTAGCCCGCCGCGACGGTCGCCTTTGCCGCCGCGAGCAGGAGCGTTCCGTTCGCGAACTCGGCGACTGCGCCCCACGGCTTCCCGTTGCCGCCGGGTGTGGGGATGAACGCCAACACCGGCGTCGGGCTTGGTGGCACTTCCATGTTCGCGTGTGCCGGTGCGCCATACTCCGCGGCCATCGCGTGATCCGCGGTCGGGTACTGCCCGTCGAGTCCCTTCAGATACTTGTCGTCGGGAACCGGGTGGCCATGCGGGTTGGCCATCGGCAGCACGCCCTTCACTTCCGCAATTGCGATCATCGGCAGGCAGCGGATGAACAGCAGCGTGAACGTGAAGAACAGGCCGAAGTCGCCGATCATTTGCAGCCAGTCCACCCACGACGGGTAGAACTGCCCCCAGCTCCCCGGCAGGAAGTCGTGCGTCAGCGATTGCACGATGATGACAAACCGCTCGTACCACATGCCGACGTTCACGAACGTGACCACGATCAGCACGAACCACGGCGTCTGCCGGCACCAGCGGAACCAGAACACCTGCGGGATGAACAGATTGCACGTCATCATGGTCCAGTACGCCCAGGTGTAGTCGCCGGTGAAGGCGCGATCCTTGAACGTCTGCCATTCATACGGGTTGCCCGAGAACCACGCCGTGAACAGTTCCATGCAGTAGGCGTAACCCACCAGCGTGCCGGTCGCGAGGATGAACTTGCACATCACGTCGATGTGCTTGATCGTCACGACGTTATCGAGCTTGTACACGGCCCGCGCGGGGATCATGCACTGCAGCACCATCGCGAAGCCGCCGAAGATCGCCCCCGCCACGAAGTACGGCGGGAAGATCGTCGTGTGCCAGCCCGGGATCAGCGACGTGGCGAAGTCGAACGACACGACCGAGTGAACTGACAACACTAGCGGCGTGCTGAGCCCGGCGAGCATGAGGTACGCGACCTCGTAGTGCCGCCAGTGGCGTGTGCTGCCACGCCAGCCGAGCGACAGGAAGCCGAACACCATCTGGCGGCCCCGGCTCTTCGCGCGATCACGGAGTGTGCCGAGGTCGGGGATCAGGCCGATGTACCAGAAGATCAGCGAGATCGTGAAGTACGTGCTGACGGCGAACAAATCCCAGAGCAGCGCCGAACGGAAGTTCTGGAAGATGTGGTTCGCGTTCGGCAGCGGGAACATGTACCACGCATACCAGAAGCGACCGACGTGGATGCCCGGGTAGATACCGGCGCAGATCACGGCGAAGATCGTCATCGCTTCGGAGAAGCGGTTGATGCTGGTTCGCCAGCGTTGCCGGAACAGGAACAGGATCGCCGAGATCAGCGTGCCGGCGTGGCCGATGCCGATCCAGAACACGAAGTTCGTGATGTCGAACGCCCAGTTCACGGGGTTATTCGATCCCCACACGCCGATGCCGGTCGAGATCAGGTACGTCGCGGCGAGCACACCACCGCAGAGCAGCGACGACGAGATGAGGAACGCGGGCCACCACCACGCGGGCTGCGGCTTCTCGATGATCTCGCTGATCTGCTGGGAAAGCGAGTCGTAGGTTGCTGGCCCCCACACGAGCGGAATACGCGGCAACGGGTCCGGGAACTTCGGCCCGTGACTGGCGTGCGTGTCGGCGGTGTGGGTCGTTGCGGTCATGCCATTCGCTCAACACAGAAGACGGATTAACCACAGAGGCACAGAGACACAGAGAAAACACAAAAGACAGAGAGCAGAATTGATTTCAAAACACGGTCTTGTTTCGGTGTTTTGTTTTCTCTGTGTCTCTGTGCCTCTGTGGTTAAAAACTCACGTCAGTTCTGGGTTCGGGTTCCGCAGTCGCGGCAAGAAGCTCGTGCGCGGCTTCGTGTTCAGTTCGCCCAGCAGCAGGTACTCGCCCAACTGCGCCTTCGCCTTGTACACGGCGCTGTTCGGGTCGAGCACGTTGCCGAAGGTAATCGCCCTGGTTGGGCACGCACTCTGGCACGCGGTCACGATCAGCCCATCGGGAACGATCACGCGGCCTTGCTTGTCGAGGTCGTAGCCCACGGCCTTGGGGTACTTCGGCTTGCGGTACGAGGTCGCCGGGCCTTCGGGCTTGTACGCCGCGTCGGTCTCGATCACGCGGCGACCCTGCGCCACTTCCGTGGCGGCGATCTTCGCGCCGTACTTGCCGCGTTCGATTCGTTGCACGCAGTACGTGCATTTCTCCATCACGCCACGCATCCGCACCGTCACGTCCGGGTTCTTCTGCATCCGCAGCGTTTCGGGGAGCAGGTTCTCCATGAGCGCCATGCCGCCCTCGGCGAACGGCGTCGGCACCCGGAGTTCGTCGAGCTTCCGCTTGTTGAAGTCGAACCAGTTGAAGCGCCGCACCTTGTACGGGCAGGCGTTCGCACAGTACCGGGTGCCGATGCAGCGGTTGTACACCTGAAGGTTCAACCCCTCCGGACTGTGTACCGCCGCGTTCACCGGGCACACTTGCTCGCACGGTGCCGCCTCGCAATGCACGCACGCGACGGGCTGCGACACGATGCGCGGATCGGCGTCGGCGGTGTGGCCGTCCGACGAGAAGTAGCGATCGATGCGGATCCAGTGCAGTTCGCGGTTCCGCTTCACTTCCGCCTTGCCGACAACCGGGATGTTGTTCTCGGTCTGGCACGCGATGAGGCACGCCGTGCAGCCGGTGCAGGCGTTCATGTCGATCGTCATGCCCCACTGGAACTGGCTATCGAGCAACTCCGGCCGTGCGAGGTCGAGCGGGAAGCGTTCCTGTTTCTGCCGTGCGGGTGCGGGGAGTTGTTGCGGGTTGCCGTAACCACCCTGGAACTGCTTCTTGAAGTCGCCCTCGGTGACGTGCCCATTGGGAGCGATGCCGACCTTCGGGCCGTGCTCTTCCCCGTTGTCTTCGTGCCCGTGCCCATGCCCGTGCCCGTGCCCGACTTGATTTAATTTCGCCGTGAACGAAGCGAACGTGTGCTCGCCGATGATGTCGCGGCCTTCGGGGATGACGCCGTGTTCCTGCGTCGTCACAAGGTCGAACGTCTTGCCGGTCTTCTCCAGCTTGCAGCCGATCGCGGTGTGGAAACCGGGTGCCTTGCGTGCGGGGAACACATCCGTGCCGCCACCATCCGGAACGTGGCCGATTCGCATGTCGCCCGATTGGCCGTAAGCGAGCGCGACCGAGTAATCGGCCTGCCCCGGCAGCACATACACGGGGATGTCGAGCGCCACGCCGTTGACCGTGAGCTTGACGCGGTCGCCGAACTTGAGATTGAACTCGGCCGCTGTCTTCGGGCTGATGACCGCGGCGTTATCCCACACGAGCTTCGTGATCGGGTCGGGCAACTCTTGTAGCCACGGGTTCATCGCGAACCGGCCGTCGAACAGCGTGGCATCCGGGTGGAACGTGACTTCGAGCGAATCCTTGGTCGGGGTTGGTGCGGGGCGATACGCAGCGAGCGCGGTGGCGACTTTCGCGGCGTTGACGGTCACGCTCCCCTTCGGGTCGCGGCTACGCGATGTCGGCACGAACCCGAGTTGCTTGTAGCGGTTGAACTCGGTGTCGAATTCCTTCGCGTTGGTTGCGATTCCCGACCGCTGCGAGAAGACCTTGCGGACCGCGGCATACGCGGCCTTCTGCGCTACGAAGAACGAGCCGACCGCTTTGCCGTCGTCAGGGTTCGCGAATCCGGTCATCAGTGCGAGCACTTCGAGCGCCGTGCGACCACCGCGAGCCGGCGGTTCGATATCGGCAGCACCCGCAGTGCGAGCCCCATTGAGTGGCGCGATGAGCGGTTGGATGCAGCACAGCGTGCCGTCGCTGGTCTCGGTGTCGCCCCAACTTTCAAGGTAGTGCGACATCGGCAAATGCCAGTCGCACACTTCCGATGTCTGATCGTGGAACAGTCCGAGCCGAACCTTCGTGGGAACCTTCTGCAACTCAGCCTTGAAGTTCACATCGGCCGAAGCGTTCAGCGCCGGGTTGCCACCGATGACGAGCAACGTGCTGACCTTCCCCGCCGCCATATCGCGGGTGAGGTCGCGAATCCCCTTTTCGCTGACTTCCAATGGCGCAGGACGGAAATCGGCGAACTCGTTCAACACCTCGTTCAACACAGGGGGTATCCCGGTGACATCGCCATTATCGAAGACGTGCGCGCCGAGTGTAGAGTTGACCGCGTGCGCGAGTGCGTGAACCCACGCCGGTTGGCGGTGGCCGACAATCACGAACGCCTTGTTCCAATGCTGGGCGAGATCATTCGCAACGGCCTTCACCCACTTCTCGGGGAAGGCCATGCCGGGGTCGGGCAAGGTTGGCAAGTTCAGCTTGAGTGTCGTCTGCAATTCACGGGCAACTGCGAGCAGGAACGCGCCGATCTGCGACGCGGGCAACCGCAAGCGATGATCGGCCATCGTGCCTGTCACGGTGTACGTCGATTCGACGACGTACAGCCGGTTCATCGTGTCGGTTGGCTTCTCGACCTTGCGGCGCTTGGCGAACTCGCGGCCGTACTCGACTGAATCGGGCTCGTTGCCGAGGAAGTCGCTGTCGAGCGCGAGGATGCGGTCGATCTTCGAGAAGTCGTATTTGGCGACGACCTTCGACCCGAACGCGATCTCGGCACCCGCCAGCACCTCCGACTGATCCACGGGTTCGTAGGTGTACCACGACGCCTTCGGCAACGCGGTCTTGACGTGTTCGCGGATCAGTCGCAGTGACGGCGACGGCGTCTGATCCGTGAGGATCGCGAACCCTTCGCCGCCGTTCTTGATGAGGTTGCGGGCCACGCGGTCGAAGTCTTCCCAGCGGCGCGGCGAACCCTTCTCCATCACGCCGGGGTACTTGTCCGACATCACGCGGTCGGGGCTGTACAGGTCGAGCACCGACGCCTGTGCGAAGATGTCCGTGCTGCCGCCACTCGCAGGGTGCTTGGGGCTCCCTTCGATCTTCGTGGGCCGGCCGTCGTGACTCTCGACGAGGATCGGCAACGCACCGCCGGGCCGCGGAAAGCTGGTCGCGTAGAACGTCGGCTTGCCGGCGACGAGGTTACCAACCTGGTCGTCGGGAACGGCGGAATACGGCAGGATTTCCAGGTCGGGTCGGCGACAACCCGCGATCGTGGCCATGCCGAGCGTCGCGGCGGACAACGCGAGGAACTTGCGGCGGTTCAGCCCGGCTTCGGGGCTGTCGTCGGCGAATTCCGCCTCGCCCGTCGACTCGTAGATGTTGACGTAACCCGGGAACTCCTGGGCCGCGCCTGCCCGGAACTCCGGCGTGTTGGCCAGGTCGTCGAGGCTGCGGTAGTAGGATTTCGTGTCCATAATTTAGCCCGGCGTTTACGCCGGGTTTGCAGACCCCGGGCAAGCCCGGGGCTAAATGAAATCACCGGTGGCAACCCTGGCAATTCATCGGCGGGTTCACCGCGAGGTTCTTCTTGATCGTCGCACCGTCGTCGTCGCCCGGGCTGCGAATCCACGTCAGGTTCGTCACTTCGCTCACGGGACGCAACGATTTCTCAGGGGCGTTGTGACACTTCAAGCACCAGCCCATGCTCAACGGCTGGTCGTGCGAAACCACCTTCATCTCGTTCACCTGCCCGTGGCACGAGACGCACGACACACCCTTGTTCACGTGAACCGCGTGGTTGAAGTACGCGAACTCCGGCAACTTGTGGACGCGCTTCCATTCGACCGGTGCGCCCGTGTCGTAGCTGTTGCGAACCGGCGCGAGCAGCGGGCTTGTGCCCTTCACGTTCGCCTTCTTCGGGTTGTGGCAGTTCATGCACGTCTGCGATGAAGGCACGTTCGCGTGCGGGCTTTCGAACACGGCCTGATGGCAATACGTGCAATCCATCCCGAGATGGCCGACGTGAAGCTGATGCGAGAACGCCACCGGTTGCTCGGGCGTGTACCCCACGCGGGAGTAGCTCGGCAATGCGTAGTAGTAGAAGCCGATGGCAAAGAGCGAAACGCCGACGACCAGCCCAACACCAAGCTGGCGGAAGCGAAAATCGAGCGATCGCGAGAAGATAGCGGGCATGGTCCACCCGGCTTGTGAAACTTTTCACTAACTTATGCTACGCAGCCCAAGTGGCCACCAATCCGCGAAGAAAGACAGAAGAGGAACTAACCACAGAGCCACAGAGAGCACAGAGCCAAGACAAAAGGCCGAGAGAAGAATTGTGTTCAAAACCCTGCATTCTCTCTGTGTTTAATTTTCACTCTGTGCTCTCTGTGACTCTGTGGTTAATCCTGCTTTGTTTCAGTCCGGTCCGCGCACTGCGGGCTTCACGTCGCGAACGAAGAACTCGCGCAGTTTCGCCAGGGTCGTGGCCGGGATTGGCGCAAGGTCGCTCGCGGCGGCGTTGGCCTTCGCCTGTGCGGGGTTCCTTGCACCCGGAATGATCGTCGTCACGGCCGGGTGATCGAGGCACCACCGCAGCGCGAGTTGCGGTAGCGTGTACCCTGCTGGCACGAGCGGCTTCAGCTTCTCGACCATCGCCAGGCCGCCCTCGAAGCCGAGGCCCGCGAATGTCTCGCCGACGTTGAACTTCTCGCCGTTGCGGTTGATCGTGCGGTGATCGTTCGGGCCGAACGTGCTCGCTGACGTGTACTTCCCCGCAAGCAAGCCCGACGCCAACGGCAATCGCACGATGATCGACACGCCCTGCTTCTGAGCACGATCGAGAAGCCCGCTGACCGCGAACGTCTGGCGGAAGATGTTGAAGATGATTTGCAGCGACTTGCAGTCGGGTTGTTTCAGGCACTCCTCGGCCTCGGCGCTCGATTCGACGCTCGCCCCAAACCGCGCGATCTTCCCTTCTTTCTGAAGGGCACGCACTGTGTCCCAGACTTCCGGGCGTTTCAATTGCTCCATCGGCAGGCAGTGGAGTTGCGTCAGGTCGAGGCGTTCGATGCCGAGTCGCTTCAGCGAGTTCTCGGTGTGCTCGCGGATCGTCTTCGGCTCGAAGTTCCCCGGCATCCCCGGTCGCGGGAAGCGGCCGAACTTGGACGCGATGAAGAACTTCTCTCGCGAATAGCCTTTCAAGAAGCGCCCGATGATCTCCTCACTGCGGCCCGCACCGTACACGTCGGCGGTGTCGAGGAACGTGACGCCGGCATCGACCGACGCCTTCAGAACGTCGGTCGCGTCGGTCTCGGGCACATCGCCCCACTGATCGCCGCCGATCTGCCAGCAACCCAGCCCGACCTCGGACACCGGCGCACCATCGAATGAGCGCGTTTTCATGGAGAGGCTCCTCACTAAGGGGAGATCACGTGCGGCCGATGAACCCCGACAGCAGGAAGGGCAGCACGATGATGATCGGGATCGCGAAGATCGTGAACAGCACCATGAATGCGTGAAACGCGATGCTGTGTTTCGCAGCGACGGGTGGCATTAAGTTCTCCGATATGTTGTTGTCGTGACATTACGAACTGCGCTTGCGGTTGTCGAACACATAGTAGACCGGATCGCTGAACCGGCTCTTAACTCGCGTCTCAGCAGTGAGCGTTCCCTTCGTGCCGTATGCGCCGTGACCAGCGTGCTGACGCCCGCCGCTCGCCTTGTGGATCGTGCCCACGCGAACGAACCCGGCACGCTCGAAGAACGGATTCGCTTGCCCCATCGCCGAGAGTGTTTCGATCCAGTCAACGGGGCACAGTCCACACGCTCGCCGCACGAACTCTGCCGCGACCCCCGCTCCGCGATACGTCGGATGCAGCACCACCCGTTGCAACAGCCCGAGTTGCGCATTCAACGCCGAGAGTGCAACACGCGAACGCGGGTTCTTCAGGCCGAAGTGTTTCGACCGCAACGTCAGTGAAGCCGCGGGTGATCCGAAGACGCAGATGCCGACCGGTTCGCGGCCGTGCCAGAGCAGGATCACGCGCTTCACGAAGGCGAGGTGGTGGCTGCGGTAATGCCACCGAGCGAAGTACGGCCAGTCGGATCGGGCACCGTGCGAGAGCCAAAACTGATCCGCGAACGAGATCCGTTGTCTTTTCCACCTCCGTCGTTCGACCTCGATAGCCGCGTCGCCGTAGCAGCGCACATGCACATCGGGGTTGAGGTCTTCGACGATGTCCTCGTGCGTGGTCGCGGCCAGCACGCCGACGCCCGTGCGCGACACGAGCTTCCGCAGGTTGAACGCGACTACCTTCGCAAGCGTGCGGTCGAGCGTGGCGGTGAATTCGTCGGCGACCAAGAACGGGTATCGGGTATCGGGTGGCGGGGATCGGAAAGACTCGGCTGCGGTTGTCTGCTCGATTTCAGTTTTCTCGACATACCCGACACCCGGCATACCCGATACCCGCGCAACCGCGTATGCGAGCCGAAACCGATACCGCTGACCTTCCGACAACTCCGCCGGGGTTCGCAACAGCAACCGCGCTTCGGAGAGTCCGCAGCCGGCGAGCGTGGCGAGGCGATCCTGCACCGTGCCGGGAAGTGCGTCGATCAGCGGCGCATCCGGCAACGGCAGTGCGAACGCATCCACGGCCTGCAACTGCTGTGCGACCGCACGCAACAGCGACGACTTCCCCGAGCCGCTTGGCCCCGTGAACAGCACGAGGTCGCCGGGGCGAATGTCCAGCGTCACGTTCTCGGCGATGGTGTGTGGCGGCTCCAGTTCCGGCAACCCGAACAGGTCCGAAACCTGCCCCGTGGCGAGCGACCGCCGCGTGGGCCGGAACGTGTACCGAATGGTGACGGGCGCGAGCATGACAGACCTCCCAATTGGTGGAGAAATGGGGTAAACTGATGCAAACGGAGGATGAACGATGAACGAGTTGCCGACTCAATTGTTGGAACCGGAAGACCTGCTAAAGATGCCAGACGGGGACCATTATGAACTGATCGATGGCGTGCCTGTGGAGAAACACATGGGAGCAGAATCGGACGAAATCGGATTGATCCTTGCTTCGCTTTTGAGCCGTTTCATCCGCGAACACAAACTCGGGCACGCATTCGGTCCGAAGACTGGCTACGTTTGCTTTCCGAGTGATCCGAAACTCCTCCGTTTGCCGGATGTCTCGTTCATCGCCAAGGGCAGGCTCAAAGGGGACAAGGCACCGAAAGGCCACATCACGATTGCTCCCGATTTAGCCGTTGAGGTGGTGTCTCCGCGCGACCCCTACGTCCTCATCGAGACCAAAGTGAAGGAATATCGTTCGGCGGGGGTGAAACTCATTTGGATCATCACACCCGAGACCAAAACTGTGCTGATTCGTCGGTTAGACGGGACGTGCGCTGAGGTGAGTGAAACGGGTACGCTCTCGGGCGAAGATGTGATCCCCGGGTTCGCGTGCCCCGTTGCTGAACTGTTCGTGTAGATCACTTCCCGGGTTTCGGCTTGGCCTCGGCCGCTCGCTTTTTCTCAATCTCCGCCGCCTTCTCGACCGCTTGCTTCTGGCCGGTGCTCAGGATGGTGTTGAGCCTCTTGTTGAACCCCTCGACCAGTGCCTCCGCGTGTTCCTTCTTCACGGCCGCCATCTCCTCGGCGTTCCCCTTCGCCGCAACGAACTTTGCCTGGTACTGCTCGCCGACTTCGCCAATCACCTTCTCGAACGCCTGGTTCATCTTCTCGATCAGCGCCTTCTGATCCTTCGTAAGGATGCCGTCCACTTCCTTGAACAGCTTCTCGGCGGCCTCGGCTCGCTTCGCGTTCCCCTTGGCGAGTTCGTCGGCGTTGGCGTTGGGGTCGCCCTTCCGCTTCAGGGCTTGAATTTCGGGGCTGTTCACGGTCGCATTCTGTGCCGCGACGATCTTCTCGATTTGCTCGGGCGTGAGTTCGAGCGCGGCCTGCAGACCCGGAACGAATCCGTGGGTGTGTGGTTGCTTCGGAGTGGTCCAGAACGGGAAGCTGTTCAGTTCGAGTTTCTTCTGTGCAAATGCGGGTGCAACCGGGAGAGTCGCGGCCACGACAACGAGAGCGAGACGCGTGAACATGATTGGTTCTCCGTTGGTGTGGGGGCGGATTGCCCCTTAAGTAATGCCACCGTGCGCTGCTTCCGGTCCAAGATTCTTTTACGTCAGCACGCTGACGACCCACGCAAGTCCCGCAGTCAGAGCCGCGAACGCGAGCGACAGGCCCGCCGACCACAGCGCGATTGTGCTCATGTCCCCGCTGGCGAAGTTCATCCAGAACCCCAGCGCCGCGCCCACAAGCCCCGCGAGAATCGCCAGGAAACTCGGCTCGAACACCGCGTCGGCTTCAGCAGGCAGGATGTTTGCCACGAACCAGCCGGTGAAGAAGTACAGCACGATTGCGTTTGCAGTTCCGATCGCTGCTGACCCGCCCATGAGAAACGGCAATTGCACCGTTTCGTTCACGCTCGCCCCGTTGTAGTGCCAGCCCAACGCAGCGTTCGCCAATCCGACCAGCAACCCGAACGCACCGGCTACCGCGGCCCCGATCTTCATGCGGCGTTTGAGTTGCTTCCACGCGACACGTTGTTCCTCGCGTGCTGCTTCAGCGACATCGGCATTGTTCCGCTGGTGTTCGGATTTCTCGATCACTTCGCCATGATTTGGGAACCGTGGCGGTGGCATTCCCGGCTCGATCTCGCGAACAACGAACGACGGTATCTCTCCGCGAACGACGATTACATCCCGGCCCGCATCGATGTAGGTGCCTTCCGACCGGGCCGATCGCCGCACGCCACCGATCTCGACGGATCCACTCGGTCGCAGCGCCGTCACCGTCCGCCCAATATCTCCTATGTGGATGTTCATGATGTTGCTCCAACCGGGTTCAATCCCAAACGTATTTTTCGTCGAAGTCGATCTCATTGAGTGTGAGGAATCTGCGGAATTCTTGCTGAAATGTCCGCTGCTTGTGGTGTTCTTCCTGCCGCTGGATGTACTTGATGACCTCGTCGGTTTGCGATCGGCTCACTGAGAACGCGCCGTAGCCGCTTTGCCAGTGGAAGTCAGCGAGTTGTGGTTCCTTTGTCTTGAGCCATTTGGATGAACTCGTTTTGACATTCTCCACGACATCGGCGATTGTTCGCACCCGCGAAAGTGAGAACAGGAGGTGAACATGGTCCGCGACGCCACCAACCTGAAACGATGGGCAACCGTCGTTGTTCAAGACCACAGAAAGGTATGGGTGGAGCTGAGTTCGGATATTGGGTGTGAGGAGCGGAGCGCGGTTCTTGGTGCTGAAGACCAGATGGACCAAAACGCGGGCGAGCGATTGCGGCATGAGAAGGTCTCCAAGATGTGATGGAGCGCGGCCCTTCAGGCCGCAAAACCCAATTCATTTCGCGTTCCCAGGCCGTTGGCCTGGGCTAAGGAAGAGTGGCCCGTTGGGCCGCAAAACAGGATACCCTAATCGAAGAGCCGAGTCGTTATTCATTTCGCGTCCCGCGTCCCCAGGCCAACGGCCTGGGGACGCGATTCGTATCTTTGTTTTGCGGCCTGAAGGACCGCGCTATCTTCAGCCCATCAATACTCGTCGGCTTGTTTGTAGTGATCGCCGATGCGGTTCATGCCGATGCCATTGGAGAGCCAGTTCACGAACCAGGCGCTGATGAGCACTGCGATTATCAGCACCAGGATGAACATGATTCGCCCCCGCAAGAGCAGACGCCATTCGGACTCGTCGTCGCTGTTTGAAGTCGCCATGATTTGCTCCGATGAGATGTGCACCACTCCAAGAATCGTACCCGATGCGCACTCGCTTCACCACACTCGCGGTTCGCGGCGATCCAGCAGATGCGCACACCCCGTTGCGGCCGCGTCGATGAGGTCGTCGTGTTCGCCGAACGGGAACGTCGTCATCTCGTCGAACAACTCCCGCTGGCCAGCGTCCACGTTTCCCGCAGCGTCTCCCTTCAGCCGGAAGCCACCGTTCTCGACAGCCACACTGAATGCCGCCACTCGTGCGGCCTTGTCTGCCGATTGCGACACGCCCTTCACACGCGGACCGAACCGAGCGTGTCGCACGAGTAAGTCCTTGATGCCGAGGAATGCCGCGTTCGACTCAAACAGAATCAGCGCCGGGTTCCACTGCTGATCGAGTGCGTCGATCAGGTTCACCAACTCCGGGGCCGGCACGCGGCGAGCCGTGCTGGCGAGAACGCGAACCTCGGTAGCCGGGCGAACCCGAAGCGTTAGCGCCGGGGTGGTTTTGTCAGCTTCGCACCCCGTCGCTGACGCTCTGGGTTCGCCTGCAACCCGCCCCAGCACCACCAGCGCCGAGCGGTCGGCTCGTGCGGCCGAACTCACCGCAGGATCGACCGACAGAATCACCACTTCACAGTCGGCGGAGTCGTGCCAGAAGCGCACCCACTCCGGGCGAATCGGTGTGTCTTCCTCGGCGACTGGTCGCAGGTGATAGCCGCGTGCGAACGACACGGAGCCAATCTCGGCCTGCCGTTCCCGCAGTTTCTCGGCAGGCCACTTCGACGGCCACACCGGCTCGAAGTCAGAACCAATCGCACGGCGAAACAAGGCGAACGCCGCGTTCCGTTTCAGGCGTGCATTCAGGTCATCCGGGTGCCACGGGGTACACAGCCCCCAGCAACGGCCATCGGGTTCGAGCAGGTTCATCAGGTTGTTCGTGAAGTAGTCGGCCGTGCGGTTGCGGTCGGCCTTGCTGTGAAGCGCACGCACATCGACCACGTCGTCGCAGATGAGCAGATCGGCCCGCGTCCCCGTGCTCCCCGCACCGACGCCGAACGCGGCCACGCTCGGCCCAATCGCCTCGGCTGGCCGCTCGACCGCGAACGCTTCGGCGGTCCACGGTTTCCCCGGTCGCAGGTGTGGGAACACGAACCGGATGCTCGGGTTCTTCGCGATCGCATCACGCAGGAATCGGCTTCGCTCGGCGGCAACCGTTTCCGTGGCGCAGACCACTTTCACGCGCAGCCCGGGGTTACGCCCGAGTTCCCACAGAATCCGCCCGCACATCTGAAAGCTCTTCCCGTGATCGCGAGGCAACTCAACCAGCGCCATTCGGTGTTCGCTCAGGAACGCCTGCAAATCCTCGTGGATCGGTGCCAGTTCGATTGGGTTGCCACACGGATCGATCAGACACATGCTGATGAACTCGGCCGGGTCAAGTTGTGCCAGCATCTTCAGCAGACCGGTATGCCCAGAAGGCTGGCTTCGCGGAGATTCACATACCGGGAGGCGGTTGGATGAGTGCGCCATTGGAGTAGCTCCCCGAAATGCCGCGAACGACCACGAACCCGATGGCAGCGTGATGCCGCAGGGTCTGGAGAGGCGCTTCGTAGCGGGTTGTTGGATCGAAGACGTGCGCGAGCGACTTGCTAACTGAAGTGTGCCGAATAGTGAACAGATGTCAAGTAAATCGGGGAGGAATTATTGGTAATGGGGTGTTGGATTTGTTGTCAGTGGACCGCGGCCGGCTCGGCCGCTGACGAACATTCCCATCCGCGAAACGATATACCCCAAAGCGAACCGATCACGGCAACTCTTGCGGCTGAGCCAGCCGCGGTCCACGGAGTTGCCTGTGCCGCACCAATCGTCAGCCGGTTGGGGCCGATGCCATGAGCTGGGCGATCGATGCCGAGAAGGTTTGCGTGATCGGTGAGGTTACGCTCGCGGTGACGATGGTCGCGGGCGTGATCTCGGGGAACGCCGACGGCGTTCCCTGGAGGAAGTCTGGCAGCCCATCGAAGTTCGTGTCGTAGTTCTGGCGGTAAACAAACTGCCCGCTTCCGGCGCTGTTCGTTGTGAGGCGACCAATCCGGAACCCTGACACGAACAAATCAGCGCTGGCGTTCGGTGGCGCGCCCACTGCCGTGACTGTGAATGTCTTCGCGAGGTTGTTCCCGGGCGAATCGTTGGTCAGGGAGATTGTGCCGAAGCCGCCGGGGGCCGGGATGTTGAACGTGAAATCGACATCGGTTCCGTTGGTCAGCGTGTTGGTGCCAGAACCACCCGAAAGCAAGTCATTCCCGAGCATGCCATCAATCGTGTCGTTGCCGCCCTGCCCCAGCAGATAGTCGTCGCCGTGCTGTCCGCGAATGAGGTCGTTCCCGCCGCGTCCCTGGATGTGGTCGGTGCCGCCGCCCCCGAGGAGGTCATCGTCGCCGCCGCCCCCGAGGATGGTGTCGTTCCCCGACCAACCCCGCACCTCAGCACGAATCGTGATGGTCGGCCCGATCATCACGAAGTCGTCGCCCGACTTGGGTCGAACCAGAATATTGGTCACTGCCGCGAGATCGAACTGTTTGCTCTGGCCGGTGTTGATCGTCACCAGGAGCGAATCCGGCGAAGCCAGCGTGACGCGGATATCGTCCGATCCCGTCGTGCCCTCGACTTCGAGCAACCCCCCGGTCAGGGTGATCGCCATGAGGGCGCGTTCGTCGAGGGTTTCGAGCCGCGGTGCGAACGAGTTGTGCGGACGCATGATGTTCTCGCCTGGGGGGGGGGAGTGGGTTGACGTTTGATTGTTCCCGATTCGGTGTTCTGTTGCAACCTTTACGGTTCGTCAATATCTTCTGCCGTGCGACGAATTCTCTTCTGATACCAATTCCTTCACTCAGTTCCGGAGGTCACCGTGTCGGTGATCGAGACGCGGGAACTCCGCAAATCCTACGGTCGCATCCAGGCGCTCAAGGGTGTGTCCCTGAAAGTCGAGAAGGGCCAGATCTATGGCCTGCTCGGGCAGAACGGCGCGGGCAAAACCACGCTCATCAAGATTCTGCTGGGCATCACGCAACTCACCGATGGCAACGCTCGCCTGCTCGATGAACCCGCAGGGAACACTGCCGTTCGCGCTCGCGTGGGTTACCTCCCGGAAGACCACCAGTTCCCCGGGTATCACTCGGGGTATTCGCTGATGGACTTCTACGGCCAGCTTTACGGCGTGAGCCGTGATACTCGCCGCCAGAAGATTCCGGCAACGTTGGAACTCGTCGGCATCGCGGGCCGGATGCACTCGAAGATCAAAACATACTCGAAGGGGATGAAACAGCGGCTCGGCATCGCCCAGGCGTTGCTCCACGACCCCGACGTGATCTTCCTCGACGAGCCAACCGACGGCGTGGACCCGGTCGGCCGCAAGGAAATTCGAGCGCTGATGACGACGCTCAAGGAACGCGGACACACGATCTTCCTGAACTCGCACTTGCTCGGCGAGGTGGAACTGATCTGCGACCGCGTCGCGATTTTGCAGCGGGGTGAACTTGTCCGCGAGGGGACCATCGCGGAGTTGACCGCCCAGAAGGGGCTATTCGAAATCGGTCTCGCGGCCGGACAAACATTCCCGGAAGCCGACGTGAAAGCCCTCGGGTACGCGGTACGTTCGCTGAACCCCACGGCAACGCGATGGGAAGCGGGTCTCGTGGAAGGCCAGAGCATCGACCCGCTCGTGCGAATGCTGATGGAGAAGGGGCTGAGCCTTCGGCATCTGGTCGAGAAGAAGGTCACGCTCGAAGATGTGTTCATGGCGGTGGTCGAGGGCGCGGAGCCGGGCACAGATCGCCGGGACCGCAAGGCAACGGCTGTTGGAGGGAGTGACCGATGACGCAGTTCTTTGCCATCCTGCGAGACTCATTCCGCGAAGCTGTCGATGGCTTCGTGATCTACGCCATGCTCGGGCTTTCCGCGCTCACGATCCTCATCGTCGGGAGCATGTCGTTCACGCCGGTTCCACCAGACGATGCGTTCGGGAAGATCGCCAGTCGGTTTGGCACCATCATCCCGGAGCGTGGGCGAGGTCGGACGATCAGCTTCAGCACTGGCACGGGGTACAAGGCCGCAGACGTTACGCCCTCGGGCAGCGGCTACAAATTCCGGCTCAACGCTACGGGCCACACGAGCATAACACTCAGGCCAACCGACCAAATCGAAGCAACTAATGGCCCGAAGGATCCGCCGAAGCCCAAGGACGCCCTGAAGGTGGGAGACTCATTCCGGGGGTCGGTCGCACAGTGGATCGGGAAGTCGGGTGAGACAATCTCGATCGACGCGAGCGGAAAATCGAACCAGAAGGGCGGCGGCAAGAGGTTCGAGTTATCGATGCCCACGGAATCGACTAACGAGGAACAACTTGCCGTCACCACGGCCCAGATGGAAGAGTTCCTGGTCAACCAGTTCGAGATGCAAGCCGGGATGAAGGCAACCGTGAAGCGGGTCACGGAGGGAGTTGCCGAGCCGGAGTATGCGTTCGACGTGGCAACCGACAGTGGCACCGGCGTTCGCGGCTGGCCGCACAAGGTTCAGATCTTCTTCGGGGCGGTGGATATCAGCAACGAGGCCCCGCTCGGGATGGTGCTGTGGGGGATCGAGGACAAGGTCATCAACGGACTGGGTGCCGGGGTTGCTCTGCTGATCTCCGTCATCATGACCGCGTTCTTCGTGCCGAACATGATCCGCAAGGGAAGCGTGGATCTGCTTATTTCGAAGCCGATCGGGCGAACGCCGCTGCTGATCTACAAGTACATCGGCGGGCTGACGTTCATCTTCCTCGTCTCGACGTTCACCACCGGTGGCGTTTGGCTCGCGCTGGCTCTGCGGTCCGGGTTCTGGGATCCGACGTTCCTGGTACTCATTCCGATCCTGACGTTCACGTTCGCGATCCTCTACTCGATCTCCGTGTTCGTTGGCGTGCTCACGCGCAGCCCGATCGTGGCCATGCTGGCGACGATCGGCTCCATGTTCGTGTTCTGGCTCGTTGGGGTCGCCAAAATGTGGGCCGACGAGAAACGGAAGGACAACGATGCGGCGGGCGAGTCATCGCACTGGCTGGTCACGGTTGTGGAGACGCTGAACACGATCTTGCCGCGATACAAGGACCTCGACACGATCACCAGCAAGCTCATCGCCGACGGCACCCTGACCCCGGCCGAGATGCGAATGGTCGGGCTGGCTTCGATGGACTACCCATCGTGGGGCGCGACCTTCGGCGTGTCGCTGGCGTTCATAGCGGTGATGCTCGGGCTGGCGTGCTGGCGGTTCAATCGCCGCGACAGCTAGTAGCAGAATTGAAAAGGTAAAAAGTAAAAGGCAAAAATGAAAGACAGCACGATCATGTCTTTCATTTTTACCTTTTACTTTTTACCTTTTCAATTCTCCATCCTTTCTCCTTCCAGTTCCCGGTATCGCTGTTCGTCGATGCGCTCGAAACGCACAACATCACCCACTCGCAGCGGGAAGTAGCCCGACGCCACATCCACGATCGTCAGCGGCGTGCGACCGATCAGATTCCAACCGCCTGGGCGCGGCAACGGATAGATCCCCGTTTGCTTCCCCGTTAGCCCGACGCTTCCCGGTTCCACGCGCACACGCGGACTCGGCAGCCGACCCACCCCGCACAGTTCTGCTGGCAGATACCCCATGTACGGGAACCCCGGCACGAAGCCGATCGCGTACACGGTGAATGCGGTCGCGGTGTGGAGGCGAATCACGTCGTCGGAAGTGAGGCCAGTGTGTTCGCACACACGCAGCATGTCTGGTGCAAACTCGTAACAAACGGGAATCGTGAACCCATTTAGCCCGGGGCTTGCCCCGGGCTTTGCTGAACCCGGCGTAAACGCCGGGCTAATTGAGCGTGATTGGAGCCACTGCATCACGTCTGCGGTGTTGATGTGGTCCGCGTCGAAGAACACGCCGACGCTGCCATACGCCGGCACCACGTCCTGAAGCCACGGCGGATTCGTGCTCCGCACCGCTGCGGCGAAGCACACCGCCGCGGCTTCGTCGGGGAGATAGACGAGCACGGCCTGATCGCCGAGCGGCACCACCGATGAAGGATGAATGGAATGCTGTGTTGATTCATCCTTCATCGTTCATCCTTCATCGGTAGGCACGCAGTTGTGTTCAAAATAGTTGATTTGCGTGGTTTTGAAATCTGTGCCAATCTGTGTAATCTGTGGATCACTCTCTCTGTTCTGAAATCGCTCTCCATCGCAGGCGTCTTATCACCGATGGGACCGGATCAACTGGCTGAACTGGTGGATCGTTACGGTGCGGCACTTGTGCTGTACGCCCGGCAGTGGTGCGATTCCCCGGAAGATGTCGTGCAGACGGCAATGCTGAAGCTGATCCGCGTGACGGTCCCGCCCGACAACCTCGTTCCGTGGCTGTATCGCGTTGTCCGCAATGGTGCCATCGACGCGAGCCGGGCGAGTCGCCGCCGACACAAGTACGAAGCCGCCGCGGCCGATAGTGCTCCGAAGTGGTTCTCGCCCAGCTACGACCCCACTGGCCTGGACGCGCAAACCGCCGCACTCGCGCTCGCCGACCTACCCCCCGAGACTCGCGAAATCATTGTGATGCACCTGTGGGGCGGTCTGACCTTCGAGCAGATCGCCCAGGCTGTCGGAAGCTCTGCCGCGACATGCTATCGCCGTTACGCTGCTGGTCTGGATACTCTTCGCACCAAGCTCGGGGCGGATACCCCCGCAAAAACGAAATGAACGACGCTGCTCCCAATCCTGGTTCCGCATCCGCACCCGATCCGCTGGCGGTCGCGCTGTCGAAGCTCGATCCGTCGCCACACGGGTTCAACCGCGACACGCTGATGTTCTCCGCGGGTCAGGCATCGAAGCTGAACGCGCTCGCGTTCTGGCGAGCGACCGCCGCCATCGCGATCATTGCTGCTGGCGTGTTCGCAACGCTGTACTTCACGCGACCCACGAAGATCGAGTACTTCGAACGGCAAGTCATCTCGGAACAAGCCAGGTAGCACATCGGGTGTGAGGGCCACCGCCTCACGAACCGGTATAATCACGTGGCGTTTCACCTCCAGGAATTGGAGTTCCACCATGCCACGCGCATTGTTCCTCACTGCCTTCGCCATGCTCACAATTGCCATGACGGCTTCGGCGGAATTACCGCCACTGATTCCCCGTGATGTGCTGTTCGGAAACCCCGACAAGGCCGGACCGCAGATCAGCCCCGACGGAAAGCAGCTCGCGTACCTCGCCCCCGACGACAAGAACGTTATGCAGGTGTGGGTGCGGCCACTCGACAAGGCCGACGCGAAGAAGGTCACCAGCGACGAGAAGCGTGGCATCCGCTCGTACTTCTGGGCACACGACGGCAAGCATCTGCTGTACCTGCAAGATGCCGGCGGCGACGAGAACTTCCACCTGTTCGCCAGCGATCTCGCCACAGGGAAGACCCGCGACCTGACACCGTTCCCCGGCGTTCGCGCACAGAACGTTGATCTCGACAAGGACCACCCGGACACGATCCTCGTCGGGCTGAACAAGCGGAACAAGGCGCTGTTCGACATGCACCGCATCACCATTTCCACCGGCGAGGAAAAGCTCGACACGGAGAACCCCGGCGGGGTTCTCGGCTGGACGACCGACAAGGATTTCGTGATTCGCGCTGCGACCGCTGTGAACATGAAGGAAGGCGGCTACGACCTCATGGTGCGTGCCAAGCCGGGCGACGACTGGAAGGTTGTGAAGCACTGGACGATCGAGGAACAAGGCTCCGCGGGCGGGTTCGGCCCCGATGCGAACACGCTCTACGTAGTGGGTAATCACGATGCGAACACGATGCGTCTTACGAAACTCGACCTCGCCACAGGCAAGGAAGAAGTGATCGCTGAGGACAAGGAATACGACATCGGCGGCGCGATGATCGACGACAAGAAGCGCATTCCGCTGGCCGTGTCGATCACGCGTGCCCGCACCGAATGGAAGGTGCTCGACGACAGCGTGAAGGCCGACTTCGAGGCACTCGCGAAAGTGCGGCGCGGCGACTTCGGCGTGAGCAGCCAGACCACGGATCAGTCGAAGTGGGTCGTCGCATACACCGCCGACAACGGCCCGGTCGCGTACTACCTCTACGATCGCGCCACCAAGAAGGCCGAGCTTCTCTTCGTGAATAACTCGAAGCTGGAGAAGTTCAAGTTCGCCGAGACCGAACCCGTCAGTTACAAGGCCAAGGATGGACTGACGATCCACGGTTACCTGACGAAACCGCTCGGTATCGAGGCGAAGAATCTCCCGACGATCCTGCTCGTTCACGGCGGTCCGTGGGCACGCGATAGCTGGGGCTTCAACCCGCTCACGCAGTTCCTCGCGAATCGTGGGTATGCCGTGTTTCAGGTGAACTTCCGCGGGAGCACTGGCTATGGCAAGTCGTTCCTCAATGCAGGGAACCGCGAGTGGGCCGGCAAGATGCACCAAGACCTCATCGACGCCGTGGACTGGATCGTGAAGGAAGGGGTCGCCGATCCGAAGAAGGTCGCCATCATGGGCGGCAGCTACGGCGGTTACGCGACGCTCGTTGGCCTCACGTTCACGCCGGAGGTCTTCGCCTGCGGGGTGGACATCGTTGGGCCGAGCAACATCACGACGCTCCTGAAGACGATCCCGCCATACTGGGCGCCGATGAAGGCGTTGTTCGTGAAACGTGTCGGCGACCTGGAGAAAGAGGAATCGTTCCTGAAGGAGCGTTCGCCGCTGTTCAAGGTCGATGCGATCAAGCGGCCGCTCTTGATTGGCCAGGGTGCGAACGACCCACGGGTGAAAGTCGCCGAGAGCGATCAGATCGTGGAGGCCATGCGAAAGGCGAACAAGCCCGTGGAGTATGTGCTGTACCCGGACGAGGGCCACGGCTTCGTGCGACCCGAGAACCGGTTGCACTTCTTCGCGGTGACGGAACAATTCCTCGCGAAGCACCTCGGCGGCCGTGCCGAGCCCATCGGCGACATCAAGGGCCACTCCGGACAGGTGAAGTGATCAAGTTGATGTGCTCGGAGGCGGGCCTTGGGTACGGAACTGACCCCGATATCCCGCCTCTGGGACTCCGTGAACTTCTTCGAAGATCAGTTGGCAAATCGGCATCCCCTTGGTCAGCCGAACTCGCAAACTTCCTGCATTCCAGATCTCCAAACGAATAGGGCTGCCCGGCGAAACGGATCCGAACCCGGGGTGGATTGTCGGGGCTGTGACGTGGATTCCGACGCCAATACGTGCGTGGCTACTTTTGCCTTCAACTCGTGCCCCGATGCGAGACTCATGGGGCAAGCGGAGCCGTTCGATTGTCCAACCCAGGACAAAAGCCTTCGGTTCGAGGAGGAAACCCCCAGTGCAATCAACAGCGGTAGTGTATTGTGCGATCAGTTGCGAGGAGTTGTAACCTGGACCTGCTGGATCGACGATATCGCTCCCGGTCGGCGATAAGAGTGGTCCCCAAACCCTCAATTCATTATCCAACGTCAAATCAACCGTCGTCGAAGACCACCGCGAACTATCAGGTGGCGGAGAGGAAGTGAGCCCGATCACTCCTCGCTCGATCGCGAGCCGAATTTCCCGGTCGGATAGAATCATGACGCCATCTCGGGAGTGCGGATGTCAGCTAGCTTGACCCAAATTCGCGAAGCCCCTGAATCTGCCTCATCAGGCAACTGAACGAATGCGGCGTTCTTTCCTTCATCTTTGTATATGACACTCACAGGGAGCAAATCTTTTCCGTTCATGTGAGCAAGTATGTGACGATCAACAGGAAGGTATTCCGCCCTTCCGGAATAATCATGTACGGTAACGGTCGCCTCTGCTGCTCGAAGTCCTTCATTCACGTCGCAAATGATGTGAGTCATAACCGTCGCTCCGCAGTTTATGGGCGCGTGTACACTAACAAATCCGTGGTTTCTGTGCAATCACATTCCGCTTCTGACACCACGTGATAGCATTTCCCAAAAATATGCCTTCGCCAAGTTTCCAGAACCATTCAGCCATTTCAACATTATCTCTGCAAGACCGGCAGCAGCGGTTATATCGTTCTCACGATCTCGCACAAGCGAGAGAAGAGTCGCCGCTGGGCGGTTGCGTATCATTTCCACATGCTCGCACACCTTCGCACACTCCGGCTTGCAGCGTGGCTCGGCTGGCAGCTCGAAACCAACTGGGCCAGTCCGTGGCTGTTCGCCATCTACATGCTCATCAAGCCGGTGTGCGGGTCGCTCATGCTCGTCTGCATGTTCTACGCCGCACGTAGCGCCGCCGTGACTCGCGTACCCGCCGAGTTCATGCCATATCTCTACATCTCCAACGCTTGCTACGGCCTCGTCGGCAGCATCATGTTCGGGCTGAGCTATGCCGTGGTGCGCGACCGCGAGCATTACCGGATGCTGAAGTACGTCTACATCAGCCCGGGCCACTTCCAGACCTACTTCCTCGGGCGAGGGGCGGCTCGCGGGCTGGAAGGGACCATCGGTGCCGTGTTGAACATCAGCGTCGGGCTGTTCCTGTTCTCGGAACTCCGTGCCAGTGTCGGTATCGATGTGCCCTGGCTACTGGTCTACCTGGCGATCGGCAGCGCGATGCTGTGGGCGTGTGGAATGATCCTCGCCGCTGCGTGCCTGAATATGTCGCGCAACGGGATGTTCCTCAGCGAAGGGATTGCGGGCGTCGTGTTCCTCGCCAGTGGCGTCGTGTTCCCGATCACGGCGTTGCCGGGGTGGGTGCAGCCGATCTCGCTGAGCCTCCCGACGACATACTGGTTGGAAGGAATGCGGCGAGCGATCCTGGGCACTTCCACTTTACCCGTGCAACTTCGTGGGCCGCTCGCGGAGTGGAGCAACGGCGAACTCGCGCTGATGTTGCTCGTCACCACAACCGTGCTCGTCGTGTGTGCCCAGCTCTTCTGGCGCTGGAGTGAGCGCCGTGCTTGGCGCAACGGCAAACTGGAAGAGAATGCTGGCGTGTGAGTTTCGCCTTTCGCGTTTAACGTTTCGAGTTAAGACAATTGGTTTACGAGACTGTTGTAGGTGGCCACGTTGAAGCCGGTTTTGTTTCGGCCTGAAGGGCCGCGCTCCTTTAGCCCAGGCCTGCCGCCGGCCTGGGTTCTGTGGAATTTGATCGGAATAGCAGTCGCCAATCACGGTTGGATGGCGAGCTTTCGGAGAATTAGTTTCGTGCGATCGCCGCTCAGAATCACCAGAAGCTTCGCCTCGGGGATCAGGTAGAAGTGCTGATCGAAGTCCGGTCTCGCGGCACCAGTCGGTTCGAGCATTCCTTCAAACTCGGGCAATCCTGTGAGATATGCCATGGCTGGTGTCATGGCAATGATGTTTCCTCCCTGGTGGATTGACAGAGATAGCGTCGGCTTCACTTGCCGGATCGGAGGTGGGGTGATTTGTGGTTGCACGACTCTGGGTCGCGGTGTCGGTACAGTCGCATCCACGTCCGTTGGGGGTTGCTCGATCGGCTGCGGAGTTGGTGCGGGTTGGGGCACTGGTTGCGGTTGAGGAACTGGTTGCGCTTGGGGCACTGGTTGCGGTTGAGGAACTGGTTGCGGTTGAGGTATGAACACGGTCCGCATATAGCAGATCGCTCGAAGCATGTAACCTTGCTGTGTGAACGGGAGATCGCCTGATTGGGTGATCTGCGGCAAGAACCACGTGCGACCGACCGTCACGCCGATGGTTGCCTTGAAGGGTAGGTTCTGCCCGGTTCGGTCCATCCCCGATTGCCAGTTGCCATAGAAGTTCCCATCTGCTGCCGGGGTGGTGACGGCCGCATCCAGTGTGGCGACTTGCCAGTCCCGGCTGGTTTCCGTGAGTACCTTCACGTCTCGGCTGAT
>Ga0335397_10001098_pt1 | contig 36540 bp, 38 predicted proteins | sample MAT04_FD_205740 | JGI IMG/M metagenome (GOLD analysis project Ga0335397, IMG submission 205740) | Freshwater microbial communities from Lake Fryxell liftoff mats and glacier meltwater in Antarctica - MAT-04 (spades assembly) (version 2) ... | reverse complement strand
CACACGCGGTACGGGCGCATCTGCTCGTCGGCGGTGACGTAGAAGAGCGTGCTGCCATCTGCCGCCCATGCCGTGCCGCCCCAGGTGGTGCCGGTGAGGTGCTCGGGCCGGTCGATGCCGGTGGCCAGGTCGCGCAGGTGCATCGTGTACTGCTCGCTGCCGTCGGTGTCGCTGCTCCATGCGAGCATGCTGTGCTGCGGGTTGACGTCGAAGGCGTTCACCGAGAAGTACTCGTGGCCGGCTGCCTCAGCGTTCTCATCCAGCAACACATGTTCGGTGGCCTGCTGGGCGCTGCTGCCGCGACAGTGGATGGCGTAGCTGGCACCTTCCTCCGTGCGGGTCACGTACCACCAGTCGTCCTTGCGCACGGGGGCCGACAGGTCGGTCTCCTGCACGCGGGCTTTGATCTCACCAAAGATGGTGTCGATCAGCTCTGTGTGTTGTGCGAACCAGCCGTCCGAATAGGCGTTCTCGGCCTCGAGATAGGGCACGGTGTCAGGGTCGTTGCGGTCACGGAGCCACGCCCACGGGTCGGTGGCCGGCCCGGTCGGTCGTTGCCACACATGCTCCACTTGCTTCGCGATGGGGGCTTGCACGTCGGCCAGGCTAGGCCACGGACTGCGGGCACGACACAGTGTGCTCCTTGATGCGCCGGTAGCGTCGGACTACATGCGGGTGTGGATTGATCAGGACCTCTGCACCGGTGATGGCCTGTGCATCGACCACTGTCCCGACGTCTTTGTGCAGCTGGAGGACGGCATTGCATATGTCGCACAGGACGGCTGGCCGCTCAACGATCCGGGTGGATCCAACAGCCTCGCAGCAGTCGATGAGCGTGCGCAGCAGCGCGTGATCGATGCCGCGCTCGATTGCCCCGGCGAGTGCATCTTCATCGAACTCGAACCACCCCACCGCGAACACCCCGCCATTGTGAGCCTGCGGGTTTGATGCAGATCCATCGGCCCGCGCGTGCAGGCCCGCGATGAGCGGGCATGGCGGTTCAGTTGAACCGCCCCCGATCCTGTTCGGCCGCTGCCGCAACTGGTTGGGCGTCGATGTCGATCAGGTCTTCGGTGGCCGCGACGATTCCCTCGCTCGCCTCCTCTGACGCAGCGCGCTTGCGGCACCGCCGACGGCGCTGCAGCACGATCATCAGGGTGCCCAGCAGCATGACGAACAGCACGCCTCCGCCGGTCCACAGCGAACGCTCTTTGCCAACCTCTGGAGCCGTCTCGACGGTGTCGATGACCTCCTGTGCCTTCGCTCGCGCGACTTCGTGGTCGCCGGTGGCGAGCGCTGTCTTGGCTTCGTCGAGCAGCGCCGGAAGATTGGTGCCCAGTAGACCGACCCTGTCGAAAAGTCCGTCGCCTGCGGCGTCGGCCGCGACCGCGGCCAGCACTTCGTCAGCGGTGTCGATCTGTCGTTGCACTGCAGCAGTGGCGTCATCGAGGTTCTTCTCAGAGGCCTCGTACGTCGCCTCCAGACCGGCGGGGTACGACGACGCCAGCTCGGCGGTCTTCGCATCGAGCTCGTCGCGCAGTGCCAACACGTTCTCTGAGTCGTCGATTGCTGCCCGCGCAGCCTTGAACGACCAAGTGGACATCTGCTCTCGCACGAGAATTGGCGGCGCCCAGCTCGCTCCGGCGTCGATCAGTTGCTGGTAGGCCGTGCGGGCAGCGGTGCGCTCGTCCAAAAGTTCGCTCTGCGTTGATGTCACCACGTATTGCTCGACCAGCTCATCCGCGCCGGTTGCTCCACCGACCTCGTCGACCAGGTCGAGGAATCGACGCCAATCCGTGACCTTGGTGACCGTCTCCGGCGCGACTTCGCCGCGATATGCAATTGTGCGGTCAGCGACGGCAGCGAGCACTTCGCGCATCTTGTCGTCGCCGATCTCATCGACAATCTGTTGCACCACGGAGAACGATGCGTTGTACCCGTAGCCCTCCACCTCGCCGGCACCCTCGGTGAAATTCGGGTCGCCCCAGTCGTTGAGCGTGACCTTGCCCGCGTCGGTGCCGCTGATCGGTGCCGGCTTCAGTGCGACGCCCCCCATCTCGGTGACTGCCTTGTTCGAGTACACCTGCGCAAAGCCTTCGTTCAGCCAGCGGTCGGCGAACCAGCTGTCGTTGAACCACGCATGCGACAGCTCGTGCAGCACCACCTCCTGGTCCAGGTCTTCACCAATCTCGATTTCGTTGTCGCTGGCGCGGAACCAGCCGGCGTAGCCGTACAGGTATGGCGTGTACGCCTCGCGTACCTCGACCGTCTCATCGATCGGCCACGGCTGCCCGACGAGCGTGCTCAGCACTGGCACCCCATTCTGAATCTGGGTGGTCACGAAGCTCTGCCATTCGGTGTCGCCGGGCCAGGAGCGCAGGTTGAACCGGTCACCGGCAGGCGTTGACACGTCGGTAGCGGTCAGTCCAGCGTCGTTGCGTGCGGACACGAAGATGTCGAACTCGTTGGGGTTCGGAATGTCGGTGGCCGTGTAGACGGTGTTGACGTTCTCCGTCGTGACGACGGCGTCGTCGCCGAAGGTGTCGACGACGAAACCGGGTGGCACCACCACGCGCACTGTGACCTTGCCATCGTCGCCGATCCCGAATGCGTCGAACGCTGCATAGGCCGCATTGACCCGCCACGGGTTCTCCGAGCGCGGCGGCAACCCGGTGATGTCGTACGTGACATCGACCTGCGTGGTCTCCGGATAGAAGAGGCTGTTGCCGAAATCGATGTCGTAGAGGTAGAAGTTGGTGTTGCCGTCGATCAAGCGAGTGGTCAGCCCCAGCGGGCGGCCGCTGGTGTTGGTTGCCGCTTGGTTGACGGCGCCAACCGGCACGGGAAGCGAGAAGCCGGTGAAGTAGCGCCGGTTGATGTAGTTGCCATCACGCTTGTCGGGGATGGTGTTGGCGAGCTCGAGCTCTGCCAGTACGTGCACGACCCCCGAGACGGCGTCGACCGTGTACGTGGTGGTGCTGCGATACGACAACCCGTCAGCTGCGGCGGCCTGCGGTGCGTGCGCGCAGAGCAGCGACATCGGGAGCGCTACGAAGAACGCGAGCAGGAGAGCGAGAATCCTCCGAGCCATCGAGCGAGCCTATGCAGCGTTGCCAGATGATGGCGACTCTCGGTGCGTTGCATGGCGCGACTAGCCTGTGGGCGTGAAGCGCAGCAGTGTCAGCCATATGAACTGCTCGGTGGCTCGCACCCTCGACATCGTCGGCGAGTGGTGGACGCTGTTGATCGTTCGCAACATCATGTTGGGGCAGCGCCGGTTCGAAGCGATTCAGGCCGATCTCGGCATTGCCCGCAATATTCTCAGCGACCGACTCAACACGCTGGTGGCGCACGATGTGGTGGCGAAGGTGAAGTATCACGAGCACCCCGAGCGCTACGAGTATCACCTCACGGAGAAGGGTGCCGACCTGTTCCCGGTGATAGCGGCCCTGATGGCGTGGGGCGACAAGTGGTCGGCTCCCGATGGGCCACCGCTGATCATGCGCCACACGTGCGAGGGTCGCGGCGAGCCACGAACAGTCTGCACCGCGTGCGGCGAGCCGATGGACCTTGCCCACGTGCGGGCCAAAGCGGGTCCCGGATTGCGGCCCTTGGCGACCCCCGTCGACTGACGGGTCTTGTGCGTTGTGTGATGCAACGGACTTGGCGTAGTGTTCGGTCGTGACGAACACCGACTGGCAGCCGACGGCCTGCATCCTGTGCGAGTGCAACTGTGGCATCGAGGTGCGCCTTGGTGAGGACGGCCACACCTTTGACCGGATTCGTGGCGACAAGGCGCATCCCGCCTCACAGGGCTACACCTGTGAGAAGGCGCTGCGGTTGAACCACTATCAAAATGGCACTTCGACGGCGAACGGCAACGGGCGGTTGTTGTCGCCGCTCCGGCGGCGGGTCGATGGCACGTACGAGGAGATCGATTGGGACACCGCGATCAGCGAAATCGCTCAGCGCTTCGCGGCCGTGCGCGACACCTTCGGCGGCGAGTCGATCTTCTACTACGGGGGCGGCGGTCAGGGAAATCATCTGGGCGGGGGTTACAGCGGCGCCACTCTGCGAGCGCTCGGCGGGCGTTACCGAGCCAACGCTCTCTCGCAGGAGAAGACCGGCGAGTTCTGGGTCAACGGCAAGATGTTCGGCGGCGGCGTGCGCGCCGACTTCGAACACTGCGAGGTTGCACTGTTCGTGGGCAAGAACCCATGGCAGAGCCATGGCTTTCCGCGGGCGCGCACAACGCTGAAGGAGATCGCCAACGACCTGGCGCGGGCCATTATCGTGATCGATCCGCGACGCAGCGAGACGGCCGAACTTGCAGTGAGCGGTGGGGGTTTCCACCTACAGGTTCGACCGGGCACCGATGCCTTTTGTCTTTCGGCGATGGTGGCCGTGATCGTGCAGGAAGGCCTCATCCACGCCGATTGGGTTCGCGACCACGTCGCCGATTGGCCAGCGGTAGTTGCCGAGTTCAGCTCATTGCCGGTGGCCACCTACGCGGCCCGTTGTGGGGTCGACGAGGAGACGTTGCGCGGGGCGACACGTCGTCTCGCCGCGGCCGACAGCGTTGCGGTGTTCGAAGATCTGGGCATCCAGATGAACCGCCACAGCACGATGAACAGTTGGCTGGAGAAGTTGCTGTGGATTGCAACCGGTAACTTCGCCAAGCCCGGTTCACAGTACATGACGACGTCATTGGTTTCCCTCGTGCGCAGTGGCAATGGGGCGAAGGCCGAGCAGGTCTCGCCGGTTGTCGGTTCGAAGATCATCAGCGGGCTGGTGCCGTGCAACGTCATCCCCGACGAGATCCTCACCGACCACCCTGCTCGCTACCGTGCGATGCTGGTGGAGAGCGGCAACCCCTTGCACTCTCTGGCGGATACGCCGCGCATGCTGGAGGCTCTCCGCTCGCTGGAGCTGCTGGTCGTGATCGACGTCGCCTTCACCGAGACCGCTCGTGAGGCCGACTATGTGCTGCCGGCGCAGACGCAGTTCGAGAAGTGGGAGGCCACCTTCTTCAACTTCGAGTTCCCGCACAACGTGTTCCACCTGCGCAAGCCGATCGTGGCGCCGCCCGACGGCCCGCTTCCCGAACCCGAGATTCACTCGCGGTTGGTGGAGGCACTCGGCGTGATCGATGACGAAACGCTGGCGCCCCTACGCGCCGCCGCGCTCGACGGTCGCGAGGCATTCGCCGCTGCGTTCTTCGAGGCGACGGCGGCCAACCCGGCACTCGGTGCGGTGGCGCCGGTGGTGCTCTACCGCACGCTGGGCCCGACGCTGCCCGACGGCGCGGCATCAGCCGCGCTGCTGTGGGGTGCGGCCCACAGATGTGCGCTCACCTTCGGAGCATCAGTGCGCCGTGCGGGGTTCACGGGTGAAGGGCTGGCGCTGGGCGAGGCATTGTTCGACGCCATTCTGGCCGGCCATCACGGCATCACGTTCTCTATCGATGAGTGGGCCGACGTGTCACCTCGCGTGCAGACCGAGGACGGGCTGATCCACGTCCACATTGCGGAGATGGTCGACGAGCTTCGTGCACTGGCCGACGAACCCGAGTTCACCTCTGCCGACTTTCCGCTGGTGCTCAGCGCCGGCGAGCGACGTTCGTTCACGGCCAACACGATCATCCGCGACTCGTCGTGGCGCAAGCGCGACGCGGACGGTGCGCTGCGGGTCAGTGCCGAGGATGCCGCCGCGTGTGGTCTGGTGGATGGGGGAGTGGCACTGATCAGTACTCGGCGTGGCAGCGCACAGGTCGCGGTGGAAGTGAGCCCGATGATGCAGCGCGGTCATGTGTCGCTGCCCAACGGGATGGGCCTGGACGAACCAACAGCCGACGGCGCGGCGCGCGCAGGCGTCGCCCCCAACGATCTGACCAGCAGCGACGACCGTGACTGGATCGCCGGAACCCCATGGCACAAGAGCGTCCCCGCTCGCCTCGAACCGGTCAGCTGAGGCGCACATCGGTCGAAGGAGTGGGCATCCGGGCCAGCAATTGTTACTATGGCCGTAGTGCTAATTCCTCCCACTGATCGGAACATGCCATGACGTCATTCGACCTGGATCTCAGCAAGTACAACCTCGGCTGGAGCGATACCGGCGTCGAGTACGCGTTCGAGCCGAAAAAGGGCCTGGACATGGGCGTCGTCGACCAGATCAGCTGGTGGAAGGGCGAGCCGAAGTGGATGAGCAACATGCGCCAGCGCAGCTTGCGCACCTTCGATCGCAAGCCGATGGCCGAGTGGTTCGCCATCAACATGCCCGACATCGACTTTCAGGACATCTACTACTACCTGCGGCCGGCCACCGAGCAGGTCAGCGAGTGGGACGACCTTCCCGAGCAGATGAAGGCCACCTACGAGAAGTTGGGCATCCCCGAGGCGGAGCGCAAGTACCTCGCCGGAGTGACTGCACAGTACGAATCGGAAGTCGTCTTCCATCGCAACCGTGAGGACCTGGAGAAGCAGGGCATCTTGTTCTGCGACATGGACACCGCCTTGCGCGAGTACCCAGAGCTGGTCAAGCAGTACTTCGGCACCATCATCCCTCCCGGCGACAACAAGTTCTCGGCGCTCAACACGGCCGTCTGGTCGGGCGGCTCGTTCGTCTACGTGCCGCCGGGCGTCAACTGCGAAATGCCGCTGCAGGCCTACTTCCGTATCAACAGCGAGAACGCCGGTCAGTTCGAGCGCACGCTCATCATCGCCGACGAGGGCAGCCAGGTTCACTACATCGAAGGCTGCTCGGCCCCGGTGTACACCAAGGATTCGCTGCACTCGGCCGTGGTCGAGATCGTGGTCAAGCCCTCTGCCCGTGTCACGTACACCACCATCCAGAACTGGTCACCGAACGTCTACAACCTTGTCACCAAGCGGGCGCGCGTTGAGGCCGAAGGCCACATGGAATGGATCGATGGCAACATCGGCTCCAAGCTGACCATGAAGTACCCCAGCGTCTATCTCGTTGGCCCGAAGGCCACTGGCGAGGTGTTGTCGGTTGCCTACGCCGGCGCCGGGCAGCATCAGGACGCGGGCGCCAAGATGGTGCACGCCGCGCCGGAGACAACCTCCAAGATCGTGTCGAAGTCCATCTCCAAGGACGGCGGCATCACCACCTACCGCGGCCTGGTCCGCGTCGAGGAAGGCGCCTACGGCTGCAAGAGCCATGTGCAGTGCGACGCGCTCATCCTCGATGAGGACAGTGAGAGCCGCACCTTCCCGTACATGGAAGTGGGCGAGCGCGACGCACAGATCGGCCACGAGGCGACGGTTTCCAAGATCGCCGACGAGCAGCTCTTCTACCTCATGTCTCGCGGCCTCTCGCAAGAGCAGGCGATGGGCATGGTCGTCAACGGCTTCATCGAGCCCATCACGCGCACACTCCCCATGGAGTACGCCGTCGAGTGGAGCCGCCTCATCGAACTGCAAATGGAAGGCAGCGTCGGCTGAGTTTGTTCAGCACTCGACGAAGTTGACCGCCACCGGTGCGTTCGGCTTGCGGCCGAGGAACGTGATCGCCAGCCCGCCGCGGGCGGTTTCCTTGTACTTCTCGTGCATGTCGCGGCCTGTGTCGCGCATGGTCGCAATCGCTTGATCCAGCGAGACTAGGTGAGTGCCGTCGCCGTGCAGGGCGAGGCGAGCTGCGTTGATCGCCTTCATCGCGGCCATTGCGTTGCGTTCGATGCAAGGCACCTGCACCAGGCCACCAATTGGATCGCACGTCAGCCCGAGGTTGTGTTCGAGCGCGATCTCGGCAGCGTTTTCCACCTGCTCGGGCGTGCCACCCATCACGTGCGCCAACCCGGCGGCGGCCATTGCGCACGCGGAGCCGACCTCACCCTGGCAGCCGACCTCGGCACCAGAGATGGAGGCGTTCATCTTGAACAACGCGCCGATGGCGCCAGCGGTGAGCAGAAACTCGACGATGCCGTCGTCGTCGGCGCCCGGCACGAACTTGGCGTAGTAGTGCAGGACGGCCGGGACGATGCCGGCTGCACCATTGGTCGGCGCGGTCACCACTCGTCCGCCAGCGGCGTTCTCCTCGTTGACAGCAAGGGCGAACAGGTTGACCCAGTCGAGTGCGGCCAACGGGTCGATGTTGCCGTCGTCGGTCATCAGCGTGCGGTGTAACGCAGCAGCCCGGCGCTGTACGTGAAGCCCACCGGGCAGCTCGCCCTCGTTGCGACAGCCGCGGGAAACGCAATCCTGCATCGCCTGCCAGATTTCCAGGAGCTGGTCGCGCACTTCCGCGGTCGTCCGTTGTTCATGCTCGTTGATCATCTTGATGTCGCTGATCGATGCGCCGTTGGCTGCGCACATCTCCAGCAATTCGTCGGCCGAGCTGTACGGATAGGGGACGGACGACAGTGAAGCGCTGATCGTCGCGTCCACCTCGTCGTCGTCGACGACGAAGCCGCCACCGATCGAGTAATAGCGATGACTCAGCAGCAGCGCGCCGTCGATGTCGAACGCTTCGAACATCATCCCATTGGGGTGTCCGGGCAGCGTCTCGTCGGCATGCATCACCACGTCGGTGCCCACGTCGAACAGAATCGCCGTATCGCCCAGAAGTCGCAGCGTGCGGTCGGCCGTGATTCCGGCGAGCAGGACGGGGATGTCGTCCGGGTCGATGGTCTGCGGCTGGGCGCCGCTGAGCCCGAGGAGTACCGCTGAGACAGTGCCATGGCCGACGCCGGTTGCCGCCAGCGATCCGTACAGGTGGGTGCGCAGCATGCCAACGTTGGCAAGGCCGTGATCGACAGCTACTCGCTCGAGAAACGTGCGTGCCGCTCGCATCGGCCCGACGGTGTGCGAGCTGGACGGGCCGATTCCGATGCGGAACAGTTCGAAGACACTGATGGTCATGTTCTCGGAGCCTTCTGCAGCATTGTTCGATCCTGGCAGACCACGAGGCTCCCTTGCTGCCAGACTGACCCCATGCCCATGCGTCAGGAGTGCAGGAACTTCGAGAGCCGCACCTATCCCAACGGTGAAACGGTTCGAAAATGCAATCTCGACCTTGCCCCAGAGGCCCCCTGGCGATGCCCGGCCGACTGCGGCAAGTTCGAGCCGCGGATGGATGCCGGCTGGACATATGGCTCGATGGTGTCGCCGAAGACTCCCGAGGAACCGCCGGGTCTGGAGGATGGCACCGCCGCAGCGCTACTGGACGAGGCGGAGGAGTACCTGAGTTCGGTAGGTCCGCAGGTCATGGCCGAGGTGCAGGCCGAGCACGCCTTGCGCGATGCCCAGCACAGGAATGGCTGGAAGCGCTTCTTGCGCCGCCGCAAGCCCTGAGTGAAGCGCTGGCCACTACTCGGTCGTCCCAGGACCCTGGCATCCGAGTGCTCACTCCCACCCCGGGGTGCGAGTGAGCACTCGGATGGACCCGTGGCACTCGCACCGACGGTGTGGAACTCGGATGGACCCGTGGTACTCGCACCGACGGTGTGGAACTCGGATGGGTCCGTGGCACTCGCAACTCGGTGGGGCGTGGGGATTAGTACTACGTGCGTAGTAGAATTTAAATCGTGCTCTCCTCGATATCCGATGCCCTTGACGCGGATGCACCCGACCGTGCGCTGCGTCTCGCCGCCGCAGAGCGGGCAGCTGCGACGGCCCTCCCTTCGCCCGAGTTGGAAGTGTGGCGCTACAGCCGCATTGCCGAGCTCGACCTTGCCAACTTCGCACCGGCCGCCGTGCGCACCACAGTCACCGGAGCCGACCAAGTGCCGGCCGCCGACGCCGCGCTGATTGCCGGGCTCGTTGCCGGCATGGAGGTGCACGACGTCTTCGATGAGCTCAGCGCCGCCTACCACCGCACGGTCGCCATCAGCGTTCCGTCCGGCAAGGTCCTCGCTGAGCCCATCGTCGTCACCCACCACATCGAGGGCAACGGTGTCGCGCTCTACCCACGGCTCGTCATCCACGCCGGAGCCGACAGCGAATTCACTGTCGTCGAGCGCTTCGAGAGCGCCGACGAAACCGAAGCCCTGGTCGTTCCTCGCCTGGTGGTGCACGCCTCGCAGGCCGCCCGTGTCTCGTATCTGGGCGTCAATCTGCTGGGCACCAAGGTCTGGCAGCTCGGCCATCAGCAGGCCACCGGCGAGCGCGACAGCACGACGCTGTTGGCCACGGTTGCTCTCGGCGGCGACTATGCCCGCGTGCGTACCGATGCCCGCGTCGTCGGCCAGGGTGCCACCACCAAGCAGGTGGCGCTGTACTACGCCGACGGCACACAGATGCACGACTTCCGCACGCTGCAAGACCACGTGGCGCCCAAGACCTACAGCGACTTGCTGTTCAAGGGCGCGGTGCAAGACACGGCGAAGAGCGTGTACACCGGCCTGATCCGCATTCGTGAAGAGGCAAAGGGTTCGGTCGCGTATCAGACCAACCGCAACCTGACGCTCAGCGAAGGCGCATGGGCCGAAAGCGTTCCCAACCTGGACATCAAGACCAACGACGTGAAGTGCAGCCACGCCAGTACGGTCGGCCCGGTAGACGAAGAACAGCGCTTCTATTTGGAAAGTCGTGGCATCCCGCCGGAAGTCGCCGAGCGCCTTGTGGTGTTGGGCTTCTTCGACGACGTACTCGGTCAGCTACCAGCCTCGTTGCAGGGCCACGGCAACCTGCGCGCGGACCTGCGAGCGCGCGTCGCGGCGAAGTTGCAGGCGGCCAAGTCATGAGCACGGTGGTGTGCGCATTCGATGACCTTGCACCCGGTAGCGCCACTCGCTTCGATGTCGACGGTGTCGCAGTCGCGGTCGTGCGCATAGGTGACGACGTGTACGCAATTGGCGACGTGTGCAGCCACGGCGAAGTTTCGCTCAGCGAAGGCGAAGTGCTGTGCGACGAGAAGGAACTGGAGTGTTGGAAGCACGGCAGCACCTTCAGCCTGGAAACGGGCGAGCCCCAGACGTTGCCCGCCATTCGCCCGGTGCCGGTGTTCGTCGCACGGGTCGTGGATGGCTACGTCAAGATCAGCATGGAGACCGCATCATGAGCACCCTCGAGATCAAAGGCCTCGTCGCCTCCGTCGCCGGCAAGCAGATCCTCAACGGCATCGACCTGGTCGTTCGCTCCGGCGAAGTGCACGCAGTGATGGGCCCCAACGGTGCCGGCAAGAGCACGCTCAGCGCCGTCATCATGGGCAAGCCCGGCTATGAAGTTCACGCGGGCGAAGTGTTGTTGGATGGCGTCGATCTGCTGGCCCTGCCCGCATGGCAGCGCGCTCAGGCCGGTATGCACCTGGTCATGCAGTACCCCAGTGAAGTGCCCGGCGTCGGCCTCACCGACATGTTGGCCGAGGCGTTCAGCGCCCGCGGTCGCAGCATCGACGGCCTTGCCGAGGAGATCACTGCCGAGGCAGAGCGCATCCACTTCCCAGTGGCGCTTCTCGACCGTTCGCTGAACGTCGACCTCTCGGGTGGCGAGAAGAAGCGCAACGAGACGCTGCAGCTCGCCCTGCTGGCGCCGAAGATCGCGATTCTCGACGAGCTGGACAGCGGCCTCGACATCGATGCGTTGCGCGACTGCGCACGGCGTGTGGAAGATGCAACCAACGAGTCCGATGACGGCCGCGAGCCGCTGGGCGTGCTTGCGATCACCCACTACAACCGTCTGCTCGCCGAGTTGCACCCCGACCATGTACACATCTTGGTGAAGGGCCGCATCGTCGCGAGTGGCGGTCCGGAGCTGGCCGACCAGCTGGAGACCGACGGCTACGAAGCGTTCACCGGCGGCGAGCCGGAAGGCGCCGCCGCAGTCGACCGGCCGAGCAGCCTCGACGACCTCTTCGCGCTCTGACGCGGCACCGCCCACCGGCTCGGTGTGGGAGGGCGAGGCCGGTGGGCGGTGTGCTGCGCCGGGAGCACTTACATCGCACGCAGGCGAGCGATGCGTTCCTCCGTCGCAGGATGGGTGCTGAAGAGCCGCGCGGTGCGGGCATTGCGGCCGCCGCGTAGTTCGTTCAACGGGTTGTAGATGTATGCCTGCGCCTGCGCCGGCGCGATTGCCATCGGCCGCCCGACCGCCAGGGTCTCGATGCGAGCGAGAGCGTCGGCAAGAGCATGACCGCCGCCAAGCAGCTCGGCGGCACCGCGGTCGGCCTCGAACTCTCGCGACCGGCTGACGGCCATCTGGATCAGTGAGGCGGCGATCGGTGCGAGCAGCGCCATCGCCAGCATCGCGATCGGGTTCGGGCGGTCCTCGTCGTCGCGGCCGCCGCCGAACATGCTCGCGAACATCGCCATCTGAGCGATGAAACTGATCGCGGTTGCGATCGCTGCAGCGACCGAACCGATGAGGATGTCGCGATGCTTGACGTGCATCAGTTCGTGGGCCATCACGCCCTCGATCTCGTGGCGCGGCATCGACTGCAGTAGCCCGCTGGTCGCACAGACGACGGCATGCTTCGGGCCGCGCCCGGTGGCGAACGCGTTCGGTTGATCACTGGGCGAGATGGCGACTCGCGGCATCGGCATGTTGGCCCGCTGCGCGAGTGAGGCGACCATGTCGTAGAACTCCGGTGAGTCTTCGCGCTGGATCACCTTCGCCTTGGCGGACGACAGGGCCAGCTTGTCGCTGAACCAGTACGAGCCACCGACCATCACGAACGCAATCGCGAGACCGACGGTGAGCGATGCGGCGCTGCCGCCGCCGATGATGCCGGCGACGGCGATGATGAGGCCGCCCATACCAGCGAGCAGCACAGAGGTTTTCATGGTGTTCTTGAACATGAGTGGGTTCCTTCCGAGGTGTGTGGGAGGTCAGAAGTCGAAGATTTCGCCGAGGAACGACGACTTCTTCTTGCGGGGGTAGCCGCCGCGAGGGTCGTGGTACTTCGAGTGGTACTTCGAGTGGTATTTGCTGTTGGAGTTCGAACTCGGCACGGGGGCGGCGCTGCCTTGGTCGGCCGGCATGATGCGATTGGGCGATGCCGCCACCGGGGCCGGTGTCGGCGCGGCGGCTGCCGACCGCTCGATGATCTTGTCGAGCTCGCCACGATCGAGCCACACGCCGCGGCACGAGGGGCAGTAGTCGATCTCGATGCCGGCGCGGTCGGCCATCACTAGGACAGTCGCTGGGCAGGTGGGGCAATTCATGAGAGGGGCTCCATTCGGTTGGTACGACGGACGATGAACTTGCGGGCCTCTTCGACCCATAGCACGCTGCTGGCGACCGCGGCGCAGACCAGCCACTGCGTGAGGCTGATCGACGTGGTGTCGAAGAGGCGCTGCATCGGGCCGAGGTGGGTGACGCCGACCTGCAGCACCCCGACACCGAGCAGTGACCACCACAGCCAACGGTTGCCCAGCGTGTCGCGGTGGAAGATGGTGCGCGTGTCGTGCCGAGCATTGAGGATGTTGAAGAACTGGAACAGTACGAAGGTGTTGAACGCCATTGTTGCGGCGATAGTGGGCGTGCCTGCCCGAAGTGCTTCACCCGGCGCCCACTCGAGCACGGCGAGCGTGCCCATTGCCATCGTCAGCGCGCTGAGTGCCACCGCGGTCCAACGGCTGCGCGTCAGGATCCGCTCATTGCGTGGTCGCGGCCGGCGCAGCATCGTGTCGGCATCGGCGCGGTCGACACCCAACGCCATCGCCGGCGGGCCGTCCATGATGATGTTCACCCACAGGATGGCGATCGCCGTGAACGGCTTGCCCCCGGCGATGTCGAGCGCCGCGGCCAGCAGGAAGAGCAGCGCGAACCCGAGAGTCGTGCTGAGCTGGAAGCGGACGAACTTGACGATGTTGGCGTAGATCGAGCGGCCTTCGCCCACCGCCTTGACGATGGTTGCGAAGTTGTCGTCAGTGAGCACCATCGTCGAGGCTTCCTTGCTGACCTCCGTGCCGGTGATGCCCATGGCGATGCCCATGTCGGCCTTCTTCAAGGCCGGTGCGTCGTTCACGCCGTCGCCGGTCATCGCGACGACATCGCCGCGTTGCTGTAGGGCTGCGATCAGGCGCAGCTTGTGCTCCGGCGCCACCCGGGCGAAGACGGTGATCTCGTCGATACGTCGCGCCAGTTCGGCGTCATCCATCGCGTCGAGGTCGGCGCCGGTGATTGCCTCACCCTCGAGGCCGATTTGCTGGCCAATTGCCGCCGCAGTGGCAGCGTGATCACCGGTGATCATCTTGACGTCGATGCCCGCCCGATGCGCCGTCGCGATCGCAAGGCGTGCCTCCGGACGGGGCGGGTCGACGATGCCGGCCAGCCCGAGGAACGTGAGCTGCTCGACGAGCTCGATCGTCTCGGCGGCGTCGGCCTCGAACTCTGCCCACGCGTCGAGGTCGAACTCACGCTGTGCGACAGCTAGCACCCGCAGGCCTTGCGAGGCGAGTCGCTCGTTGTGTCCGGACACTTCGTCGACGTGCATCGACAGGGGTGCCAGCGCACCATCGTGATCGATCACGTTGACGCAGCGAGTGAGCAACACATCGGGAGCGCCCTTCACCAGGAGGCGGACGACTCGCTCGCCGCTGGCCGTCACTATGTCGTGGGCGGTCGCCATGAACTTGTTGGCCGAGTCGAAAGGCACCACGGCACGTCGTGGATGTCGTGCTCGTAGATCGGAGATGTCGTGGCCGGCCTTCGCTGCCAGCACGATCAGCGCACCCTCCGTCGGGTCGCCGACGAGGACCCAACCGTCGCCGTCGTCGCGCATTTCCGCGTCGTTGCACAGCGCCATGGCCGTGAGCGCTGCATCGAGCGCTACTGGATCGTCGCCACGGAGTCTTTCGATCGTGCCAACCGGCTCGTAGCCGTTGCCGGTCACGGTGTGGCCGCGCAGCTGCGTCACGAGCTCGATAGCGGTCATCTCGTTCAGCGTCAGGGTGCCTGTCTTGTCGCTGCAGATCACGCTGGTGCAACCCAATGTCTCGACCGAGGCGAGCCGCTTGACGATGGCGTGCTGCTTGGCCATCTTGCCCACGCCGAGGGCGAGCGTCACGGCGGTGACGGCCGGCAAGCCCTCCGGAATCGCGGCGACCGCGAGTGCGACGGCGGTCAGCATCAGGTCACCGAGTGCTTCACCGCGTGCCAGTCCGATGATCACGACGAGTGCGACGATGATGCCCGCCAGCTTGGCCAGGCTGTGCGCCAGGCGGTCGAGCTGTACCTGCAATGGTGTGCGCTCGGCCGGAGTGGCACCGAGCAGGCCGGCGATGCGGCCGATCTCGGTGTGCATGCCGGTGGCAGTCACGATCATTTCGGCGCTGCCGCGGGTGACCGTCGTATTCATGAAGGTCATGCACGTGCGATCGCCGAGCGGCAAGTCTGCACGATCGATCGCGTCCGTATGCTTGGCGGCGGGATGGCTCTCGCCGGTGAGTGCGGCTTCCTCGATCTCGACGCTGTTGGCCACCAGCAGGCGGCCGTCGGCGGGAATGCGGTCACCTGCCTCGACGAGAACGATGTCGCCGGGCACGACCGCGCTCGTGGCGATGTTCGCCAGGCGCCCATCTCTGCGGACCCTGGTGTGCGAGACGAGCATGTCGCGCAGCGCCTCTAGCGAACGCTCGGCACGGTTTTCCTGGACGAAGCCGATCACTGCGTTGAACAGCACCACGACCAGCACGACCAGCGGAGTCTTCAGCTCGCCGGAGACCAGGAAGGCAACCACCGCGGCCGCAAGGAGGATGAGGATCAAGAGGTCTTTGAACTGGGCGACGAAGCGCTTCCAGGCAGGGATGCGAACCGCCGCGGCGAGCTCGTTGGGGCCGTACTCCGCGAGCCGGGCAGTGACCTCCGCCGCCGACAGGCCGATGCTGGGGTCGACGTCAAGGCCTTCGGCCACCTGCGCCGGGGGACGCCGATACGCGGACTGATTGGTGCTGCGACCGGGCGGTGCAGGAATGGCGAGCAAGGGAAATCTCCTTCGGAAACCGTCAAGTGACTGGAACCGAAGGTCTTTCCCACCCCGAGGGGCCACCGTGCCGGGCGCGAGCCGTGATGACGACACTGATGCGGAGGGATACTCCCCTTCACCCAGCAGAGTAGGGGTTGGGGAGCCTCTCGGCAACGCGGGTCGCCATATTTCATGAAGTTCGAACCATGGTTTTTCGGACCCAGGCCGGCGGTGGGGGCGCGCTCGATACGCTCGACGACGTATGAGCGAGCCACTCCACCCGAATGTCGTCCGCGTCATCGAAGCAGCGGCAGTATGCGGCCTGGAGATCACCCCGGTCAGTTTCCCGGAAGGAACGAAGACCGCTCTGGACGCCGCGGCGGCGATCGGTGTCGAGGTCGGGCAGATCGTGAAGAGCCTGATCTTCGGCGTCGATGGCGAGGTCGTGTTGGCCTACGTCAGCGGTGCCAACCAACTCGACGAACGCAAGCTGGCGGTCGCGGCGGGTGGCACGAAGTGTGCTCGCGTCGATGCCGACGCCGTCCGCACCGCCACGGGTTTCCCGATCGGCGGCGTGCCACCGTTCGGCCACAAGACCCACTTGCGCATCTTCATCGACCCTGACCTGTTGCAGTACGACGAGGTGTGGGCTGCGGCCGGCACCTGGACCGATGTGTTCGGTATCGAACCGCACCAGCTCGTCCAGGCCAGCGAGGGTCTGGTTGTCGACCTCAAGCGCGGTTGACCATCATCGTCATAGGATGATGCCATGGATTCGCTCTCACCCTTCGAGGACAAGCGTGGTGTCGATGTGACTCAGATCGATCATCTGCTGGGGATGACTGTTGCCAAGAGGGTCGCCGAGATGATCGCGTTCAGCAACACCGTGCTCGACGTCCAGGCCCGTGTCCGACGCGCCTCAAACTCATCGACTGGCTGATGTTCGATCCTCTAGCGATGTGCCGCATCCTCAACGAGGAAGCCGTCGACTACGTGATCCTCGGTGGCTTCGGCGCCATCATCCACGGTTCGCCGCTGACGACCCGCGACCTCGATGTCGTGCCTCAGCGGGAGGCCGACAACCTGGATCGTCTCGGTCGTGCACTCGGCCGGATGGGAGCGCAGATCCGCATCGACGGCGGCGCTGTCGACACGCTGATCGATGGTCCGTTCCTTGCAAACATGCCGCACATGTTGAACCTGGTGACCGACCTGGGAGAGATGGACCTCACGTTCACTCCCGCGGGACCCCGGTCCGATTTCGATGGCTGGCGCAAGAATGCTTCGGAGAAGGAGATCGGCGAGGGTCTGGTGGTGTGGGTTGCGGCTCTCGAGGACATCATTGCCTCCAAGCGCGCTGCAAACCGGCCGAAGGACCAGATGGCGTTGCCCTATCTCGAGTCGCTCCAGGATCAGCTCGACCACTGATCATCTGGTCGGCGACCTCACGCATGATGCGTAGATTGGGCGCCATGCGCCTTGGTCTGATCACGCTGGTGGTTCGCGACTACGACGAGGCGATCGCGTTCTTCGTCGGCAGCCTCGGGTTCGACCTCATCGAAGATTCCGCCTCGAACACCAACGACGGCCGGCCGAAGCGGTGGGTTGTGGTGGCACCAGGTGGGGAAGGTGCATCGCTGCTTTTGGCTCGCGCAGATGGGGCTGAGCAGAGTGCCATCGTCGGCAATCAGACCGGCGGCCGAGTCGGCTTTTTCTTGCAAGCCGCTGACTTCGACGCGCAGTACACACACATGAGGTCGAATGGAGTGACGTTCCTCGAAACGCCCCGCAATGAGGCCTACGGTCGAGTCGCAGTCTTCATGGATGTGGCCGGGAACAGATGGGACCTCATCGGTCCAATGCCCGCGTCCTGAGCCCCCGCCGGCTGTCAGGCGAGTTCGGCGAGGCGCAGCCGCTCCGCCGCAGCGTCGGCTGGTTCCAGGCTCTAGTCCTGATGGCGCCAGTTGGTGGAATCGCGGCCGAGTTCGGCGTAGCGCTTGACGATCCAGACGGGTACTTCCATCGGTTCGCCGTTGCGAATGCCGGTGACCTGTTCTCCGTCCTCCGCCCAGATGTGGCAGGTGTTGAGGTTGGTGGTCACGGCTCGCATGCGCGCCTCAGGTGTCGAGAAGTCCGGCGCGCCGTCACCGTCTTCGGCGCCCTCGCGTGCGGCGGCCATACGGAACGACCACATCGACTGGATGGCCACTGGCGCCATTGCCTGCAGCAGCGCCGTGGTGTGCGTGCACCCACGTGGCCCGCCGAACAGTTCGCGCACCTTGTGGGTGAAGCCGCGAGCGATGGAGAGGCCGACCAGGTTCTGGTAGTGACCCTCGATCTGTCGACAGTTCTCGTGAGGGTGCATCTCCATCACCACCTTCGCCCGCAGGATCTCCAGCGTGGGCACGGCGATTTCCAGGTCGACGATCATGTGGTGGATCGTCAGCGGCTCGGGGTCGTCGGGCACGTAGAGGCCAGGTGGCTTCTGGTCGCGCACCGCGCCACGCAGCAGCAGCGTGCTGGCATCCTTGCGATACGCGCGCACCACATAGGCGCGCTCGTGAATCAGCTGCGACTCTGGGTCGACACCCTCGGGGTGCGGGACGATGTCGTCGAAGAACTCATGCATACGTCACACGACTGTAAGACGTGCGAGCTCCAGCGCTACGACCGCAGCCGAGTCGACCTCGGTGAGAATGGTCACGTCGCCGCGGCCGACCCAGGGGCTGTCGGGGCGCAACCTGCGGGTGGCCGGCAACGTCTTGCCGCGAGACACGCTGTAGCCAGTGTCGACGCGGATGGGGTGGTGCGCGGCCTTGTAATGCTGCGGTGCCAGCAGGTACGAGATGCACGTGCTGTCGTGCACGTGGATGCCGTCGGGCCCACCGTGCGACAGATGGAAGTCGCGGTAGAACGGCAGGATTGCCGCCGCCATCTGGGCACGTGGGGTCTGGATATGGCCAAGCGCTTCGATCTGGGCACTGGTAATGATGGTGGCCTCGGTGACATCGAGGCCGCACATCACGATCGGGCAGTCGGCGCCGAAGACGATATCGGCTGCCTCAGGGTCGTTGAGGATGTTGGCCTCGGCGGCGGGGGAGGCGTTGCCGGGCACGAACGCGGCGCCACCCATGATGACCATCCCGGCAAGGTGCTGCGGCAGGTCAGGGCGCAGCAGCATCGCGAGTGCGATGTTGGTGAGCGGGCCGATCGGTACGAGTGTTATCTCACCGGGGGCCGCCATCACCTGCTCGATGATGAAGTGGGCTGCATCGAGGTCGAGCGCGTGAGCGTTGCGGGGAACATCTGGTAGCGGCACGTCGGCGAGGCCGTCGACGCCGTGCACGTGTGCGGCCGGGCCGCGGTATGCCGAGGCCAGCGGGCGGCCGGCACCCTGTGCCACCGGAATGTCGGGGCGGCCGGCGATGTCGAGGATGCGCAGCGCATTGGTGGTGCACGTCTCGACGTGTGCGTTACCGAACACGGTGGTGAGACCGACCACGTCGAGCTCGGGCGAGGCGAGGGCGTACACGATTGCCATCGCATCGTCGATGCCCGGGTCGGTGTCGATGATGATGCGCGTGGGGGCTGCGGGCGCGCTCATGCGTTCGATTGTTCGAGCGCGTCGAGCAGCGTGTTCCACGAGAGGGTGGCGCACTTGATGCGCACGGGAAACTTCACAACACCCTGCAATGCCTCGAGGTCGCCCAACTGCACGTCTGGGTCAGGTTCGATGGGGTTGCCGTCTTCATCAGGAATGCTCATCAGACCCTTGAACCGCCGCACCAGTGCCCGCACCTCTGCGACTGGCTTGCCCTTGATGGCCTGGCTCATCATGCTGGCCGAGCTCTGCGAGATGCTGCAGCCCTGGCCGCCGACCTTCACATCGGTGATGACATCGCCCTCGACCTGCAGGTAGACGTCGATCTCGTCGCCGCACAGCGGGTTGTGGCCAACGGCGTGCGGTGCCGGCGGCGGCAGCTCGCCGCGGTTACGCGGGTGGCGGTGGTGATCAAGAATGATCTCGCGGTACAGGTCGTCCAAGCCGGGCATGGTGTCTCCTCGACGGTTCAGAATCCGAAGATATCGCTGGCGCCGTCGAGTGCGTCGGCGAGCGTGTCGACGTCGGCGGTGTCGTTGTACAGGTAGAAGCTGGCGCGAGCCGTGGCGGCGACACCCAGCAGGCGCATCAGCGGCTTGGCGCAGTGGTGGCCGGCGCGTACACACACGTTGCGCTGGTCGAGCACCTGGCTGAGATCGTGCGGGTGAATGTCGCGGAAACCGAAGCTGAAGGTGGCACCGCGCATCTCGACGTTGCACGGGCCGTGCAACTGGATGTCGCTGCCGAAGCGTTCGGTGAGCGACTGCATTGCGTACGACGCGACTTCGATCTCGTGCTGGCGAATGTTGGCCATGCCCAGGCCGGCGAGGAAGTCGACGGCCGCGCCGAGGCCGACAACCTCGGTGATGGGCGGCGTGCCGGCCTCGAACTTGGCCGGCAGCTCGGCGGTGGTGAAGCCGTCGAGGCGCACGTCGGCGATCATGTTGCCGCCGCCCAGGAATGGGGGCATTGCCTCCAGGAGTTCCTCGCGACCCCACAGCACGCCGACACCTGACGGGCCACACATCTTGTGACCACTGAAGGCCATGAAGTCGGCGCCCCAGGCCTGTACGTCGGTGACGTTGTGCGGTACGTACTGGCAGCCGTCGACGATTGCCAGCGCGCCAGCCGCGTGCGCGGCGGTGCACAGCTGCTGCACCGGCGTGATGGTGCCCAGGACGTTGCTCATCGCGGTGAAGCTGAACACCTTCGCCCCGTCGAGCAGCGCCGGCAGATCGGTGAGGTCGAGCTGCCCGTCGGCGGTGAGCGGCACCCAGCGCAACACGATGCTGCGCTCGGCCACCAGCATGTGCCACGGCACGATGTTGGCGTGGTGCTCCATGTGCGTCAGCACGACGACGTCGCCGGCCTGCAGGTTGGCACGACCCCATGAGTACGCCAGCAGGTTCAGCGACTCGGTGGTGTTCTTGGTGAAGATGATTTCGTGAGCGCGGCGAGCGTTGATGAAGTGCTGGACCTTGGTGCGGGCACCCTCGTAGAGGTCGGTCGCTTCTGCGGCCAGTGAGTATGCGCTGCGGTTGATCGGTGCGTACGACTGCTCCATGAAAGTGCTCATCGCATCGATGACCACCTGCGGTTTTTGCGCGGTGTTGGCCGAGTCGAGATACACCAGCGGCTGCCCGTTGATCTCGCGCTGCAGCACCGGGAACAGCTGCTTGATCGCCACGACATCGAGGGAGGACGGGATGCTCACTTGAACGCCTCGTACCCGTCTCGCTCGAGCTGAGCGGCCAGTTCCATGCCGCCGCTGGCAACGATGCGACCTTCCACCATGATGTGCACCTGGTCGGGTGCGACCTCGTCGAGCAGGCGCTGGTAGTGCGTGATCAGCACGACGCCCATGGTGGGGCGGTCGACGCGGATCTCGCGGATGCCCTTGGCGACAATGCGCAGCGCGTCGATGTCGAGCCCGCTGTCGGTCTCGTCGAGGATGGCGAGTTCGGGTTCGAGGATGGCCATCTGCATGATCTCGTTGCGCTTCTTCTCGCCGCCGCTGAACCCTTCGTTGAGGTAGCGGTCGACGAACGAGCTGTCCATGCCCAGGCGCTTCATCCAGTCCATGGTGGCCAGGCGTAGTTCGAGCACACTGAGGTCGAGGCCTTTTCGGGCCGACAGCGCTTGGCGCAGGAACTGGATCACCGACACGCCGGGAATCTCCTGCGGGTACTGGAATGCGAGGAACATGCCGGACTTGGCCCGTACGTCGGTGGGCCACTCGGTGACGTCGTCGCCGTGGAAGTAGATGCGACCATCGGTGACTTCGTACTCCGGTGACGCCATCAGCGTGCTGGCCAGCGTGCTCTTGCCCGAGCCGTTGGGGCCCATGATTGCGTGCACTTCGCCAGCGGCGACGGTGAGCGAAAGGCCCTGCAGAATGTCGTCGGCGTCGCCCTCATCGGTGATGGGCCGGGCGTGCAGATTGTCGATTCGGAAGAGCTCGGTCACACCGGCCATTCTAGTGGACGTCGGCTATTTCCCCTATCGCCGTAGTGGAAATTCCGGCCCCGGTCGGTGATGGTCAGTCGCGGGCCAGTGGACCGGAACGTACGCGACCAGATCGTCGAGGAGGGCGGAGAGCGCGGCAGGGTCGGTTCGAGGGTGTACGACGCAGATTCGCAGGCATGCCTCGTCGTTCCACGAGGTGGGCACGATCAGGAACTGGCCCTCACTTGCTCGGCGTTTGCTCCACTCCAGGTAATGGTCGCGTGTCCAGCCATTGCGTGTGAACAGCACGATCGACAGCTCTGGGTCCTGCAGCAGGTGGAACTCGGGTCGGGCAGCGACCTCGTCGGCGAAAGCGCGGGCGGTGGTGATGGCGCCGTCGACCGCATCGGTGTAGGCCTGGGTGCCGTAGGTGGCCAGACCGAACCACAGCGGTAGGCCGCGGGCGCGTCGCGACAGGTGGTAGGCGTAGTCGCTGGGGTTCCAATCGCCGCGGTTCACCGCGTCGAGGTAGGCCCCGTGCTGTGCGTGCGTAGCTGCGGCGGGCGTTGGGTCGCGGTAGACGAGCGCTGCACAGTCGTAGGGGGCGAACAGCCACTTGTGTGGGTCGACGCCGAAGCTGTCGGCGCGCTCGATGCCGTTGAACCGCTCGCGGACGATGTCGCTGCACAGCGCTGCGAGGCCGTAGGCGCCGTCGACGTGCATCCACAGTCGGCGCGTTGCGCACACGTCGGCGATTGCGTCCAGCTCGTCGATGATTCCCGCGTTCGTCGTGCCGGCGGTTGCCACCACGGCGAAGACATCGTCGCTGTTGTGGGCGGCCAGTGCGGCCTCCAGCGCGGCGCCTGTCATGCGCCCCTGGGGGTCAGGGTGAACGGCCAACACGTCGACGTCCATCACCCGTGCCGCGGCGCGCACAGAGGCGTGCACCTCGCCGGTGAGTGCAACGGTGAAGCGAGTGGGTCGTTCGCCGCGGGAAGCCGTGAAGGCTTCGCGGGCAGTGGCGAGCGCGCTGAGGTTGGCGGCCGAACCGCCCGAGACGAACACTCCGCCAGCCGTTGCGGGAAAGCCGGCGAGGTCCGCGAGCCAGCGCAGTGCTTGGTTCTCGGCGGCGATGGCGCCCGCACCGGCTTCCCAGTTGCCACCGAAGATGGACGAGGCGCTGACCACCAGGTCGAACATCGTCGACGCAATCGATGGAGCGGTGGGTACGTACGCCAGGTTCATCGGGTCGTCCATCGGCCGACATGCGGGCATCAGCACGTCGCGGAAGAGGTGCAGTGCCTCCAACCCGCCAACACCTTCGGGCGTGATCGCATGGGCAAGCGCTTCTGCCAGCTCGTCGGCTGGCTGTGCGCCCCAGTGGGTTTCCTTCGCCAGCCGCAGGCGTTCGATGGCGTACCCGATGACCGAGTGTGCGAAGAGGTTCGTCTCGTCGTCCCACGTGTGCATCGATGGTGCCATCGGTCGTCCTTCTGGAGAGGCCTTCGAATAGTTCGGCCCCAAAGTACTACGTGCCCTGAGTGTCACGTGCCGTGAGTGTCACGTGCCGTGAGTGTCACGTGCCGTGAGTGTCACGTGCCGTGAGTGTCACGTGCCGTGAGTGTCACGTGCCCTGAGCGCGCAGCGCCTTCCACAGCTCTGGGTACGAGCGGTACTCGAACGACGGGTCGATGTATCCGGCCTCGCGCAGTGCCGTGTCCAGCTTGGGCAGGTTGCGGAACGGCACCCCGCTGTCGACGTGGTGGGGGAGGTGGTAGCCGATGCGGTACGGCACAACCATGAAGCGGGCCAACGGGTGCTGTAGCACGGCGTGCGTGGTCTCGCGACGGTCCTTGGAAGCCATCATGCCGCCGTGCTCGGCAACCGAGCGCAACCTGTTGATGACGCGCCAGACGGTGAGGTAGGGGCCGAGCCAGAAGACCGGGTAGAGCCACCAGGATCCGCTGGCAATCGCGGTAGCGAGCAGAACTGCCTGCACGCTGATGATCTTCCAGAACGTGCGCCGCACTCGCAGGTCGGGGCTGCGTGCGCCGGCCAGGAATTGGCGCATCAGCTTGATGCCGGTGCGGCCGGTTGCGTCGCGGGTGAGCTTGCGGCGAAAGCTGGCACTCGAAATGGGGTAGCGCGCGTACAGTGCCATGTCGGGCTCGTCGGGCCCGAACTCCTGCCGGTGGTGCGCAGCGTGTACGCGGCGGTAGCCATCGACATTCGTCAACGATGGGTATCCCAACAGCCAGCGCCCGGCGAAGTCGTTCAGCCGCTTGTCGCTGAACAGCAAGCGGTGCGCGGCATCATGCATCAGCGAGAGGTATTGAGCGAACGTACGGCCCATCAGCAGGAATGTGATGGGCCAGATCCAGGGAGCGAACGCAACTGTAGACCACAGCACCAAGCCGGTCTGCACATAGAGGAACAGCACGGACCACGCGTTGCGCCAAGAGGGAATTCGGCGCAGTTGCTCGCGAAACGCGGGCTGCGGCCGACCATCGGCGCGAATGAACTCGGTCTCGCGACACACCGGAAGTTCGGTCTTCACCATCCCCGACACGCCAAGGATTCTACGACCGACCCGCCGCCGAAGAGCATCCCACTGGAGGGTTCCAACGACCTGGGGAGGTGTTGGAACCCTCCATTGGGCTTGGGGTCAGCGGCCGAGGAGGTCTTCTTTCCAGGCTCGGAAGCGAGCGTGCACTGCGCCGCTGGGGCCGGCGCCTTCGCCGTTGGCGCCGTCTTCTTCGGGGCGCAGGCGATACGAGTGTTGCACGGCGAGGTCATCGGTGGCGATGGCCAGGTAGCGGGCATCGCCCACGGCCGGCCCGGCTCGCCACAACAACCAGCGGTCGATACGGCGCTTGTATTCGGCTTCCGGTGCACCCTCCAGGTCGTCGCCGAGAGTACGCAGTGCTGGCGGCGCCTCTACCCACGCCGAGGCGACGATGTTGCGGTCGCGGGTGGGGGTGTCGGGCAGGTCGGCGGTGTGGACCGGTGTGTGGTCGGCGGGGCGTTGGTCGTAGCGCAGCGGCTCACCAGCCACGGTCCACCCACTCCTCGAGGTGCGGCCGCTCGGCGCCGATGGTGGTGCTGACACCGTGGCCGGGCATCACGATCGTCTCGGCCGGCAACGTGAACAGCCGATTGTCGAGCGACTGGATAATCGTGTCGAAGTTGCCCTCCTTCGACTTGGTGTTACCGGGGCCACCGGGGAACAGCGTGTCGCCCGTGAAGACCAACGGCGCGCCCTCGACTCGGAAGCTGACCGAACCCGGCGTGTGGCCTGGGTTGTGGATTGCATGCAGTCGCAGACGCCCGACTTCGATGACGTCGGCGTCCTCGATGAACACGTCGTAGCCGACGTCCTTGAGCATCTCGGCGTCCTGGCTCATCACGGCGACTTCGTACCCGGCTTCACGGATGGCGGGCACGGCTTGGATGTGGTCCCAGTGGCCGTGCGTTTCCAGGACTCGGCGCACACCCAGCCCCTGACACATCTCCAGCAGCTGTTCGTGTTCGTTGGCGGCATCGATGAGCACCGCGTCGCCCGTCTCTCGGCACCGGAGCACGAACACATTGTTGGCGTACGGCCCGACGACGACTCGGTGAATCTCCAAGCGGCCATCGGCCCAGTGCAAGGTGGTCATCGCGCCACGCTACTGCGGTCGAACCACGTCATGCCCTGAGCGGGTCGTACGCAGTCAACGCATCACGTGGTGGCGAATTGCGACGGGTACGTTGGGCACATGCAGACCACCGACCCAACACTGTGGAGTGCCAGCGAGCAGGCGGCAGCGATTCGTCAAGGCCGGCTGGGTAGCGAGGAACTTCTCGACCTGTTTCTCGCTCGCATCGCTGCGGTCGACACACAGGTGAACGCGGTGTGCACGTTGGCGGTGGAACCCGCGAGGGAACGGTGTCGCGCGGCCGACGCAGCGACTGCCCGTGGCGAGTCGTGGGGGCCATTGCATGGGCTGCCGCTGACGATCAAGGATGCGATCGCGACCGCGGACATTCGCTCCACCGGTGGCGCAACGGTTCTGAGCGACCACGTGCCGACCACCGATGCGCCGGCCGTCGCCGCGCTTAAAGCCGCCGGTGCGATCGTGTTCGGCAAGACGAATCTGCCCGAGTGGTCGGGTGATTGGCAGAGCTTCAACGAGATGTTCGGCACCACCAACAATCCGTGGGCGCTCACGCACACGCCCGGTGGCTCGTCGGGTGGTGCGGCCGCCGCTGTCGCCTGTGGCATGACCAGCTTCGAACTCGGCACCGACATCGGCGGCTCGGTGCGCGTGCCGTCAGCGTTCTGCGGCGTGTGGGGCCACAAGCCCAGCTTCGGCATCATCCCCACACTTGGATATCTCGACGAGCCGGGCGGTGGCGGCACCGAGAGCGATGTCAACATTTTCGGCCCCATCGCTCGCAGCGCAGCGGATTTGCGACTGTTGGTCGACGTGCTCGCGCAGCCGACGCAAGAGCGGTCGACGGCGTGGAGCCTGCACCTTCCCGAGCCGACGGTGACGTCGCTGCAAGGTCTGCGTGTCGCCGCGTGGTTCGACGAACCCGAGCTGGAAATCGACAGTCAGATGTCAACGGTGCTGCACGAAGCTGCGGCAGCGGTGGAGAACTCCGGTTCGGTAGTCGACCGCACGGCACGCCCCGATATCGATGCACGCACTGCGTGGCGCAACGGGGCGCGGCTGATCGGCGCGGCCGTTTCAGTGAGCGACGAGAGCGCGCCGCTGACCCACCACCAGTGGCTGCACATGAACCGTGAGCGCGCACGCGCCCGGGTCGCGTGGGCCGAGTTCTTCACCGACTTCGACGTGCTGCTGTGCCCGATCACCATCGTGACCGCGTTCCCGCATTTGCAGGAGGGTCTGTGGAGCAATCGGCGCATCACGGTCAATGGACGCGAACGCAGCTACGTGGAGATCGAGGGTTGGCCGGCGCTCATCGGAAGTGCCTACCTGCCCAGCACATCGGTGCCGGTTGGCCGCACGGTTGCCGGGTTGCCGGTGGGTATGCAGGTGGTCGCACCCTTCCTGCAGGACCGCACCGCGCTCCAGGTCGGGGAATGGATCGGCCATCTGGTCGGCGGTTACCAACCGCCGCCGATTGTTACATAACTTCGCTGGTCACACAGCGACTTTGGCAATCGGGCCGTTTTGCGGGCGATGTCATGTTACGGTTACATGTCGTTTGTGACGAGAGCTGCATTCGACACACATTCCGCGGGCTCGGAAACCAAGGAGTCATCTCATGCATGCACCTCGTTCGCTCGGCGCCTACGGCTTCACTCTTCTTCTCGGCATGTTCGGCGGTTGTGGTGTGATCGAGAAGTGCGCGGCGCCGTCGGTGAGCGCTCCTCTCGACATCAGCTACCAGTGCACCGACCTCGTCAACGGCGCACGGGCCGAGGCTGGCCTCGCTGCTGTCACCGTCGTGGGTGAGATCAATTTGGCCGCAGAGGGCCACTCCACCGATCAAGCCAAGAAGCAGAAAATGACCCACACCGGCTCGAACGGCTCGAACGCCGGCCAGCGCATCGACGGCCATGGTTTTGCCTGGAGTACCTGGGCCGAGAACGTTGCTGCCGGTCAGGCCGACTGTTCCGCCGTTGTCAACGCCTGGATGAACAGCGAGGGCCACCGCGCCAACATTCTGAATCCGGCCATGACCTCGATCGGTGTCGGTGCAGCCACCGGCGCCAACGGTGTCATCTACTGGACGATGGACCTGGCCGCAGCACGCTGACCCGGTTTCAGGCGTAGGGTTTTGGTGTGAGTTCCAGCTCCATCACCCCGGCTCACGAGCGGCCCACATGGCGCGGTTGGTTCCATGTTGGCGCCTTCGCGTTGTCCATCCCCGGTGGCATTCTGCTCATTCTTGCTGCCGACCATGCGTCGGCGCGGGTGGCGGCCTCCATCTACGCGGCCAGCCTGCTCTTGGGGTTCGGCACGTCGGCCGGATACCACCGGCTGGCCCGCGCCGAACGCACACAGGCGATCATGCAGCGCCTCGATCACTCCATGATTTTCGTGTTGATCGCCGGCAGCTACACGCCCGTGTGCCTACTGGGTCTGCCGCGGGCATGGGGCATTCCTCTGCTCTGTGCGGTGTGGACGTTTGCCGCTGTCGGCATCTTGCTGAAGCAGTTCGCGTTCGAGCGCTTCAAGATGCTGGAGTATTCGCTGTATCCCATTCTTGGCTGGAGCCTGGTGGTGGCCGCGCCGGTTCTGCTGCGGCACATGACGGCGCTGGAGCTGTCGTTGCTGCTTGCGGGTGGCTTGCTCTACACGACCGGTATTCCGGTGTTGGTGCGCGAGCGGCCGGATCCTTGGCCGCGCACATTCGGCTATCACGAGATCTGGCACGGCTTCACGGTCGCCGCCGGTGCCTGCCACTTCGCGACGATGGGTTTGCTGATTCGCGGCTAGTGCCGCGCTAGTGCTCTGGCCACACGGGTTGGTAGGTCGCGTCCCGCCGAATGCTGATGCCGGCTTTTCTGGGCGTGCTGCGTCCCGGACTCCGGAACTGACAACACCCAGAACGAGCCATGGGACCATCGCTGCCCAGAAAGTCCTTGCGCACACAAATGGGTGCATTCCGTCTCGGCTGGCGGACTTGGTGTCCGACGGTCAAGAAATGGCGCCTCATAAAGCGTGAACGTTCGTGGTCAGAGCGTCAGTTGCTGACGACGTCGAAGCCAAGCGAGAGGGCGACGGGTATCTGCATCGGGTCGAAGGTGACGAAGGTGACCGGTCTCGGTAGGCGGTCCGCCGCGGCGAGGTGCAGTGCGTCGGCAAGGCGCAGCGGTTGCTCGCGCATCAGTTGCGCAGCGCGATCGAGACAGCGTTGGTCCACCGGCACCACGGCGTAGCGATCCCACTGCAGGCGCAGCGCGTCCTCCAGGTCGGCCCGCAGGAACGGCTCGTCGGTGAGCTTGGCGACGAGGGCCAGGGCTTCGGTGAGCGCGAGCGCGCTGACACAGGTGACGGGTACGAGAGCATCCAGTGCGTGCCGACGCACCGACGACTCCACATGCAGCGCGACGACCGCGCTGGTGTCGAAGAAGACCGTCACACCCAACGACCGATCACGCCGCAACGACCGATCACCCGCGCAACTCTTTGAGTGCGCGGTCGAGACGGACGCCGCTCCAGATCGGTACCGGCGTGCCGGGGCGCGCGGCGTCGGTGCGCCGTGGGGCGATGATTGCCCCGGCTGCGATCAGGTCGGCCAGCACGGTCTGGCCCTGCTCGGCTTCGATGGGGCCCAACTGGGCGACGGCGCGGCCGTCGACCGAGACCACCACCCGCTGACCGCTGCCGGCACGGCGCACCGCGGCTGCCAGGTCGGCTCGAAGCTCTCGGATGCCAATCATGTGTACACCAGCGTACACACCTCGACTGGCGAGGCCGTGACCGGAGGGCGCAGACTTGCGCCATGAACTTTGCCTTCACCGAAGAACAAGAAGAACTCCGCAAGACCGTCCGCGCCTTCCTCGAAGCGAAGAGCCCCGAGACCGCCGTGCGCGAGCAGATGGAAACCGACTCCGGCTACGACACCGCTGTCTGGGGCCAGATGGGCGAGCAGCTCGGTCTCCAGGGCCTGGCCATTCCCGAGGAGTTCGGTGGCTCCGGCTACACGTTCGTCGAGCTGGGCATCGTTCTCGAAGAGCAGGGTCGCGCCTTGCTGTGCGCCCCGTTCTTCAGCACCGTCGTGCTGGCCGCCAACACGCTGCTGCACAGCGGTGACGAAGCGGCCAAGGCTGCACACCTGCCGGGCATCGCCAGCGGCGCGACCATCGCCACGCTGGCATTCACCGAGCCCAGCGGCAAGTGGGACGAAAGCGGTATCACCACCGAGGCCACCGCTGCGGGCGACGGCTGGACGCTCACTGGCGTGAAGAGCTTCGTGCTCGACGGCCACACCGCCAGCCTGATCATCGTTGCCGCTCGCACCGCCAAGGGTGTCTCGCTGTTCACGGTTGCCGGCGATGCCGCGGGCCTCACCCGCACTGCGCTGTCCACCATGGACCAGACGCGCAAGCAGGCCAAGCTCGAGTTCGCCAACACGCCGGCAACGCTGTTGGGTACCGAGGGCGAAGGCTGGGCCGTGCTCAGCACCGTGCTCGATCTCGCCGCTGTCGGCCTTGCCGCCGAGCAGGTCGGTGGCGCTCAGAAGGTTCTCGAGCAGGCAGTGGAGTACGCCAAGGTGCGGGTTCAGTTCGGCCGCCCCATCGGTTCGTTCCAGGCCATCAAGCACAAGTGCGCCGACATGCTGCTGGAGGTCGAGTCTGCCAAGAGCGCTGCCTACTACGGCCTGTGGTGTGCCGCCGAGCAGAACGACGAGCTGCCCTCGGTCGCGTCGTTGGCCAAGGCCTACTGCAGCGAGGCGTACTTCCACGCCACTGCCGAGAACATCCAGATCCATGGCGGCATCGGCTTCACCTGGGAGCACCCGGCCCACCTGTACTTCAAGCGGGCCAAGAGCAGTGAGCTGTTGTTCGGTGACCCCACCTACCACCGCGAGCTCCTTGCGCAGCGCATCGGTATCTGAGTCTCACCGACTCTCGATCACCCGTTTGATAGCAGGGTCCTGAGGTTTGCTCCGGGCCTTGCGTCGTTTTGTCGGACGGCTCTGAGCGGATGTCGCTACAACGGCGGATCGCACACGATGTTCATCGGAGTTTCCGCCCGCACGGTTCTCGCTCACCGATGGCTCGTCGGTAAAATTGAGCCATGCGAACGCCCAATCGCAGCTTTGTTGCGGCCCGGCAGCGGCGACGGGCCCCTAGCGGTCTCCGGACCGACATGGAGCAGATGCTCAACAACTTCGCCGGACGCAAGGTCTGCTATTCCAAGTGCCCTGGCAATGCTGATGACTCGTTGATCGACAGTGGCGCTCTTCACGCGTTCGAACGCTCGGGATTGAGGTGGGAGCGCGTAAGTGAGGATGACGGTGTCGCGGGCGAGTGGGGTTCATCGGTGGCGGCGGCAACATGACAGGAACCTACGATCACGTCGAGAATGCGTTCAACAAGTTCATCGATGCGGATGCATGCCAAATCGTCATGCTCCCGCACGGCATTCGAGAGTCCGAGGACACGCTGCTGCGCACGCGGCCCCATGACATCATTGTTTGCCGCGATTGGTCCGTCTTCGGCCATGTGCGTGGTGTGACGATGTCACCGTCTGTTCTCCTCGCTCACGACATGGCCTTCCACCTCGACGTGCGGCGTTTTTTTCACGACCGACGGCTCACAACTCAGGCCGAGCCCATGCTGCGCGATCGACCCGAGGAGCACGGATGGAGCCCGGAGGCAATTGCTGCCAGCCCTCGAATGACGTTCACCCGAACCGACACGGAGCGATTGCACACGTCGCCCCAGGCCGATCTCGATCTCTCCGTGATACTGATGTTCGGGGATGCGGAGCGTGAATCCGCAATCGCCGCGTGGTGCCTGCTCGAGTGCATCCGCCGGTCTCAACGGATTGTCACCGACCGACTGCACGTCGCGATCAGCTCGGCGCTGCTCGGCGTGCCGTGCGAGTTCCTTCCGAATTCGTACGGCAAGAACAGCTCGGTGTACGACTTCAGTCCTTGGATGTTCCCGAACATCAACTTCCGATCTCCGCTGGGCCGTGTCGAGTGAAGCGGGTCCTCCGCCGGCTTCGCCGCCCCACCGCCGTCTCGGTGGTGATCAACACCCTCAACAGGCGAGATCACCTCGAGCGCACGCTCCTCGCACTGCGTGACCAGACCTACCCTCGCTTCGAGGTGGTCGTCGTGAACGGACCGTCCACGGACGACAGCGCTGAGATGCTGCGATCGTTCGAAGCCACGGCGCGGATCGCGACGTGCGCCGAAGCCCGTCTCGGCATCTCACGCAACATCGGGGTGGCCATGGCGGCAGGTGACATCGTGGCCTTCACCGACGACGATGCCATCCCGGGGCCGGAATGGCTCGATCTCCTCGTGGGGGCGTTCGATGAGCCAGAGATCGCAGCTGCAGGCGGCCCGGTCTTCGACGTGCCTCTCGGCCGGATCGAGTGGAAGATCTGCACCTGCGACCGCCTCGGCGTGCCCAACACCGACAGCGCCGCACCGATCGAGCGTTACCTGGGGCCAGGGGCTGATCCGGTCGCATATCTGGCCGGCTGCAACATGAGTTTTCGCCGTAGCGCCCTCCAGGCCGCCGGCGGGTTCAACTCACTGCTCGGTTACGGCTATGACGACGTCGACATCTGCTGCAGGTTGAGCGATGCCGGCCACCGGATTGCTTATGTAGAGGACGCCCTGGTTCGCCACGATCGGGCGCCCAGCGCGGTACGCGACGAGCGGCAGGTGCTTCGCGATCCGTATTCGGTCATCTTCTCGCGTTCGGTCTTCTCACTTCAGTGCGGTCATTCGCCGCACAGCGCTGAGCAGATCGCTGACACCATGACCACATGGGCGAATGACTGGCGCTCAGTTGCCGACCAGCACCTGTCGGAGGGTGCGTTCTCCGCCGACGAGCATTGTCGCTTCATAGACCGTGCGGTGGCCGGCGCGGGCGACGGCATCGCTGCCGGTAGCGCTCCGCGTCCGTGGGCTCATATCCCGAATCCGCCGCGCCACCTGTTTAGGCCCTACCGGTGAAGGGCTGATCGACTACGGCGCCGATTGTGGTCAAGCGCGCTTTTTGGTGAGCCAGGTGACGGCTGGCTCGGCGCTTCGTACGTGCAGGCGCGGCCCCCAGGCGGAGTAGAGCACGATGCAGTAGACAGCGCGGACGCCGTCGCGCCAGCCGATCTTCTTGCCTTCGGCGTAGGTGCGGCCGGCGTAGCTGATGCCAACCTCGTAGATGCGCCAGCCGCCGCGAGCGACCTTGGCAGTCATCTCCGGCTCGATGCCGAAGCGGTCTTCTTCGAGCTCGAAGGACTGCAGTACCTCTCGACGGAACGCCTTGTAACAGGTCTCCATGTCGGTGAGGTTGATGTTGGTGAACATGTTGGACAGCGTGGTGAGGAAGCGATTGCCTACGGAGTGCCAGTAGTAGAGCACCCGATGACCGTGGCCACCCATGAAGCGGCTACCGAACACCACGTCGGCGGCGCCACGCAGTAGCGGCGCCATCATCTGCTCGTAGTCGTCGGGGTTGTACTCCAGATCAGCGTCTTGGACGATCACGAACGGCTGGCCGGCCTCGGCGAACCCGCGTCGCAGCGCTGCACCCTTGCCCTGGTTGGGCAGTTGACTGAGCAGGCGCACGCGAGGGTCGGTGAGAGTGCGAACGAGGTCTGCCGTGCGGTCGCTCGAGCAATCGTCGACGACCAGTACCTCAGCGGTGTAGGGCGAAGCGAGCACCTGCTCAAGAATCTCGAGGATGGTGGCCTCTTCGTTGTACGCAGGCATCACCACGCTCAGGCACGCAGTGGGATGGGGCACGTTGCTCGCTGTCGGCACGGTGCGACAACTTATCTTCGCTGTTGGATCAAAGTGTGTCGGTGTCGCGCCGGCGCACGCGGGCCCCGAACCGTGTCCTGAGCCCTGACCCGAAGGCCAGCACCCCGAGGCCGAACCATGCCAGCACCATCAGCACCATCGAGGGCACGACCCATGAGGGGGCGTAGCGCAGCTCGAGGTGGTGCGCGCCGGCCGGGACTGCAACGCCTGCCCACATGCCATCGACGGGTGTCACCTCGGCGCCATTGCCGTCGATGGTCGCTGTCCAGCCCTCGTCGAACTGTTCGTTGAACGCAACGATTGCCGGGTGGCTCAGCTGTACGTCGGCGTCGCGTTCGCCCGATTGGCTGGAGGTCGAGTTGGAATAGCTGGGCGCGCACGCACCCGTGCAGGAGAGCGCCGCCTTCTGGCTCTCCACCAGTCCGACAGCGTCGTACTCGCCACGACGTTGGCGCAGCGTGTTGCCGGCGGCTTCCGGGGTGGCCACGACTTCGGTTCGGTACCAGGCGGTGACATCGCCCTTCCAGAGCGGGTTCTCGAACACCTGGAAGTACCCGGTGGTCTCACGTTGCACCCAGCCGGGCAACGACTCGCCGGCCGGTCCGCGGGCGGGGTCGTAGAGGACGAAGCGCACGCCGAGCCGCGCGAAGGAAGCCGGATCGAGGGCGAGCGGCAGTTGGGCGCCGAACACCATTTCGTTGGAGCTCTCGTTGATCTGTAGCAGCGCCGCATGCCATCGGCGGCTGATGGCGACGCCGCCGTCGTATCCGTCGAGCATTCTCACCCCGGCAAGGGTGTTGGCATTGGGGCGCAAGCCGGCAACGAGGTAGTGCCCGTCGATGTCGCCGTTGATGAGTTGCTGGGTGAGGCCTGATTCGCCGGCAAGCCAACGCTCGGTGGGGCCGATCAATTGTGAGGTGTCGGTGATGTCAGCGTTGCCGTCCTCGATCATCCGGGTGATCGGCATGCCGAGTTCGAACACGGCCAACACCGCCAGTAACCAGGCTGCCGTCATGCGTGTGCGCTGGTGAGCCACCAGTGCCAGCACCACCACCATGCCTGTTGCCACGATCCAGAACGCGCTGTTGCGGGCGCCGGCATCTTCGAACCCGACCAGGGTGCCTGCGGCCACCAACGCACCAACCGCTGCCACGACCACTCCACCGGTTCGGAAGGTGCCGTGCCGGAGCCGGTCGATTCCTGCGCCGGCGAGCACGATCAGTGCCATGACGAGCACCCAGTTCCAACGGGCCGACACGCGAGGCTGGTCGAAGCCGGGCAGGAATGCGCGGGCGAAGCGCAAGGTCGGCGAGCGTGGACCGAGCGACAGCGTGGCCGCGAAACAGCCGACCAACGCCAGGGCGACGAGTGACCAGCGGCGTGCGAGTGAGACTGCGACAGCTCCGATCAGTCCGAGCGCGACGATGACCACGCCCGCATACGTGAGCCGCTCGCCTTGGCCGTACAGCGTGTAGAGCGCGCTGAGCGGCTCGCCGAGGACAAGGCGGGGCAAGGTGCGCAGCGGCACGACGTAGCTGGGGCTGAGGAGGAACGACTCGTCGCGAGAGCTCTCCGCGGCCGCAGCCATGCTGTGGCGGAGTGCGAAAAGGATCGGGGTGGCCATCGCGAGGCTCAGAGCGCCCGCCCCCGCCAGATGACCAATCCTGCGCCAGGCGCGATGCTCGATGATTAGCCCGACTGCCCAGGCGCCGAGCAGGGTGAACGCCATCAGGATGAATTGCGGGTGGCCCGACACGAGAATTGCCCACACCGTGACTGCCAGCGCTGCGAGTGCCCGCCGAGGGTGCGCAGTCGTCACGACCGCGTGCATGCAGACGGCGGCCAGCGGCACCCAGGCCAACGGCGGGAAGTGCACCAGAAGGGGTGCCCGGAACATGGTGGCGCCGGACCACATGGCCGCCACCGCCATGACGGCCGGCGCAGGACGGGCGAAGCCCAGCCGGCGCCCGAGAAGATAGAAGCCGACCCCGAACAACAGGAGGTGGAAGGCCAGCTCGGTGTTGGGCCCCATGAGGTCGGGGAACGGTGCAGCGAGCAAGTGCCCCGGGTACATGGCCGCCGTTTGCACGTTGCCCATGTGGGGTGTGCCGCCGAAGGTGGTGTTCGACCACAGCGGCAGTCGCAGTTGCTGCCATGCCTGCAGCGTCACCTGCTGGGCAGGCGTCGCGTAGGTGACGTTGTCGAATCCGAGCCCGTAGCGCAGGATGCGCACCGCACCCACGACCCAGGCGACAGCAATGATTCCAAGGTCGATGGCAGTTGCCCGCGAGGGGCGCCGGATGGGGGCGGATCGTTGGGCGAGCGGAGGGGTGTTCGCCGGTTCCGTCACGTCATGACTCTAGTGAAGCGAGCGCCCTGCTGATCGGCTCCGGATAGCGTGGCGCCGTGGCCACAGCGACGTTCGTCTACATCGTGATTGCAGCCGTGCTCGTGTTCGTGATGGCCGCAGTTGTGGTTGGTCGCGAGGCGCATCGGCTTGATTCTGTGGCGCCGCGGTCGGTGTACATCCCACAGGAGGCGATGGAGTTCGTCGCCGAGTATCTCCCGGTCGAGTCGCAGGCGCGGTTGACGCCCGACGAACTGGAGCTGCTGTTGTTGGCGCACATGCGCTGGCTGCACTCGAAGGGTTTGCAACCATCGAACGTGATCGACCGGCGCCAGGACATTGCCAGCACGGTGGTGATCGGCGACGACACGGTGGCCGGCTACCTGCTCGGGCAGGCGGAGGCGGAGGGCATCGAGATTCTCGACGACATCGACGTGGTCAACGTCGTCGACGCGCATCTGGCCTACTTCGATGCGATCGGCGCAGTTGGCCCGCGTGCCGCTGAGACTGAGCTGCTCGGCGAGTAGCGCAAGGCAGTCCGCCTTCTCGGTGGTCCGCCAGGTTCTACGAGTCGTGCGTTGCCGCGGACTCGAGCTCATCGAGTCGTGCCTGCAATGCGTCTGCCCGTGCCGCCTCAGCGTTCGCCCGAGCCGCCTCAGCGTTTGCCCGTGCCGTCGCCGCGTTCGCCCGTGCCGCCTCAGCGTCCAAGCGAGCGCCTTCCTCGGCGGCGGGAAGCCAACGACGAGTGCCATCGGAATCGTGGACGATCAGGTCGACGCCATCGACACGTACGTGCACTCCGGTGGTGGGGCTG
>Ga0335397_10001092_pt1 | contig 36646 bp, 37 predicted proteins | sample MAT04_FD_205740 | JGI IMG/M metagenome (GOLD analysis project Ga0335397, IMG submission 205740) | Freshwater microbial communities from Lake Fryxell liftoff mats and glacier meltwater in Antarctica - MAT-04 (spades assembly) (version 2) ... | reverse complement strand
CCCCGGCTGCCGGGGTTATCGCGCCCTGGATGATATCTGCCCTCGGTACGTAATACACCGGAGGGTGGCTCGTCTCGAGAACCCGCGCGGCGGCGGTTGAATCGACGATGACCTCGCCACCGAGAGTCACGGTGACGCGACCTGGGACCGGCTCCACTCTCGGAGGCCTGGGGTAGTCCCAGACCGACTCCTGCCCGGGGCCCGGCTCGATCCGCTCTGCTCGCTGTCGCATGGGCACACGATACGCGCGCGGTCTGGCCTTACGCTGAGGCTTCCGGAGCGTTCCACGCCTGCGGTCCGGTCGTGCCCGCCGTGTACTCGTCAAGCGGAACCTCGCCGCGCGACCACGCTTCGAGCACCGGCTCGACGATGCGCCAGCATTGCTCGACCACGTCGCCGCGCACCGACAGTGTCGGGTCATTCGAGAGGATTCCCGCGAGAACCTCGCCATAGGGACCGAGTTCGCCCTCCGCAAACGCCGTATGCAGCGTGACCCGATCCAGAGCGAACGGGTCTCCCGCGCCGTTGATGTTGATGTCCAGGTGCATGTCGTCGGGGCTGAGTGAGATAGTCAAGCGATCCGGGGGTGCCTGCCCGGCGAACCCGATGGGGAGGTGGGGGACGGGCTTGAACGAGACAACGATCTCCTTGCGCGTTCCCCCCATCGCCTTGCCAGATCTCACCGTGAAAGGCACACCCGCCCAGCGCCAGTTGTCGATTGACAGCGTCATCTCGGCAAGTGTCTCGGTGCCCCTCACCGGGTCGACCCCGGGCTCGTCGACGTAGGACGGAAACCGTCGCCCGTCGACGTTCCCCGCTGTATACCGGGCGCGGCGACTCGAGTGTGCCCTGCCGGCCGGCGCGGGCCTGGTGGCGCGCAGAGCCTGAGCCATCGCTCCGCGGAGGTCATCGGGTTCGAGGCTGGAGGGAGGTTCGATGGCGATGAGGGCGAGCACGAGGAGCAGGTGACTCTGAATCATGTCGATGAGGGCCCCGGCGCCGTCGTAGTAGCCGGCCCGCCCTTCGAGACCCAGTGCCTCCTCGAAGACGATTTCGACAGACTCGATGTTCTCCGCGTTCCACACCGGTTCGAAGATGCGGTTGGCGAAGCGCAGCCCAAGCAGGTTGAGCACGGTCGACATGCCGAGGAAGTGGTCGACACGGTGGATCTGGTTCTCGGGCAGCAATCGGGAGAGCGTGTGGTTGAACGATCGGGCACTGGCAAGGTCGGTACCGAACGGTTTATCGAGGGCGAGGATAGTGTCATCCGGCAGGTCGAGGCCCTCCAGAGCTTCGCACGCGGCGATCGCGATGGCGGGGGGAACCGCGAAGTACAGGGTCGGCGCTCCGTTGCACGCCGCAAGGAGCCGCTCGAGATCGGCAGGCACTGTGACGTCGAGCGCCAGATAGGTCGTCGTGGCCTGCACCTGGTCGACGTCCCGACCCGTCGCGCCTCCCGCCGAGAACGCCTCGGCGACGCGCGAACGCCAGTGCTCGGTGGGCATCGGGTGGATTCCCACCCCGATCACCTCGAGGTCCACAGCGCGACCAGCGGCAATGGCCTGCCCGACGCCGGGCAGAAGCAGGCGCGCGGCCAGGTCTCCACCCGCCCCAAGGATCACGAGCGTCCGGTGGCGTGAGTGCTGTTGACGAGAAGTCATCCAGACACGCTAGCCGGTGAGGCTTCCTAACGGCGCGCCGCATCGACACGGAAAGAATCAGCGCTGCGTCGCAGAGTGCAGGTGCTCCGAAAAGAATTCTTCGATGCGCCCCCACGCGTCGGCACTCGCCTCCGGGTCGGGACCGGCGCCCAGGACCCTGCGCAGCACCGGACGGAGCGCGGCAGGTCCGCTCTCTTCGTCGTTCAGGAAGGCGTGGCCGGCATCCGGGTACTCCTTCACGTCGTGCGTGACGCCGAGCCGGGTGAGAGCGAGTTCGAGTTTGGCGGCGGTTCCCCTCAACGAGAGGTCCGTGCCTCCATAGCTGCCGACGACTGGGCAGGCCCCCGCCAGCGAGTCGAGGTCGCGGGGCAGCCTGCCGTAATTCACTGACGCGGCGTCGTAGCCGTGAGTGGAGACGAGCAGCGCGAATCCTCCGCCCATGCAGAACCCGATCACGCCGACCCGGCCGGTAGAGTCCGTGCGGGTGCGCAACGTCGACCGTGCAGACTCGATGTCGGCGAAGGCACGCCCCTTTCCCGTCAGGAGCGAGCGGAATGTCGAGCCGAGACACTTCCGCACCCCGCCCTCGCTGAACAGGTCGGGGGCCAGCACCAGGAATCCGGCGGAGGCGAGCCTCACGGCCTGTCGGCGCAGGATGTCGTTGATCCCGAACGCCTCGTGCACCATGACGACGCCCGGCCAGGGTCCGGCACTCGTGGGCCTCGCGAGCACGCCAGCGAGGTGCTCGCTCGTACCCGGGATTGCGGAGTCGATGTGAACGTCGTCGATCTGGACCTCGTGACGCGTAGCCAATGGCGCTCCCCTCGTTGCGCCTGAGCCTAACCCCGCCGCCAGAACATCGCAGCCAGTCGCCGGGTCACCTCGCAAAGCGGATTCCGGGCACAGCCAACACTGCAAAAATGGGGACATGTCATCCTCCGTGCTCACCGCGCGCAATCTGTCCAAACACTATGGAACCGGCGACGCGCGATTCGACGCGCTTCGCGGAATCGACCTCGATATCCGCGAGGGCGAATCCGTCGCGATCGTCGGCAAGAGCGGGTCGGGAAAGTCCACGCTCATGCACATCCTCGCGCTGCTCGACTCGCCGTCGAGCGGCGAACTGGAGATCGTGGGCCAGAACGCGAAGGAGCTGAAGGGGCGCGCGCTGAACACGCTGCGCAACGCCACCTTCGGATTCGTGTTTCAGCAGTTCTTCCTCAACTCGCACGCGACCGTGCTCGAGAACGTCATCCTGCCCCTCAAGATCGCCCGCCTCGGATCCCGGGAGCGTAAAGCGAAGGCACTCGAGACGCTTGCTCTCGTCGAGTTGACCGAGAAGGCGGGTGCGAAGGCGATGGACCTCTCCGGTGGCCAGAAGCAGCGCGTCGTGATCGCGAGGGCTCTCGTGGGCGACCCGCGCATCATCTTCGCGGATGAACCGACCGGTAACCTCGACTCCGCGACCGGCGCGATCATCGAGAACCTGCTCTTCTCTCTCAACCGCGACCGCGGCATCACGCTCGTGATCGTCACGCACGACGACGAGCTCGCCGCCCGCGCCGACCGGCGCATCTACCTCAAAGACGGGCGCCTGGTCGGCGACGGCGATCTGAAGTCCGAGACTTCTCCGGCCACGACACCGAACGGGGCGACACTCGCATGAGGACCACCGACATTGTCACGACCGCGATCGGAAACAGTTTCCGCAGCCGTCTGCGCACCACCCTCACCGTCCTCGCGATCTTCATCGGCGCGTTCACCCTCACCACCACGAACGCGCTCGGAACGGGTGTCAACGAGTACATCGATACCCAGATCACGTCGATCGGCGCCCCCGACGTGATGAACATCAGCAAGCCGACACTGGCGAGCGACGCGGACGACGGGCCGGCCCCTTATGACCCGGATGCGGGCAGCGAGATCGACACGAACGCCGGCCCTCCCGGCACGACCGTGCTTGCCCTGTCCGACGCGGACATCGATGAGATCCGCGCGGTCGAGGGGATCACGGATGCCCAACCCCTCGTCTCCGTCAGACCCGACTTCGTGGAGTGGCAGGACAACGGCCGGTTCCAGCTCTCGATCAGCCCGTTCAGTGCCGGGGTCACCCTCGACCTCGCGGCAGGGAGCGGCTTCGACCAGTCCAGCACGGAGTTCGAAATCGTGCTCCCGACAAGCTACGTCGACACCCTCGGCTTCGCGAGCGAGACCGCGGCGGTCGGCCAGAGCGTGCAGATCGGCGTGACGGATGCCGTCGGCGAGCAGCACCTGATCGATGCAACCGTCATCGGCATCCAGAACCCGACCCTTGTCGGCACGGGCGCCAGCACCAACACCGCGCTCACCACCGCGCTGTTCGATGCCCAGCGGACCGGGCTCCCCGAGCAGACGTCGACGGACTACGCCAGCGCGACGGCGAGATTCGACGCCGACGCCAGCGACGAGGAGATCCAGGCGATCAAGGACCGCCTGGTGGATGCCGGGTTCGCCGGGACCACCGTGGCCGATCAGATCGGCACCTTCCAAAGCGTCGTCGACGGCATCATCCTTGTTCTCAACGCCTTCGCTGTGATCGCGCTCATCGCCGCCGGATTCGGCATCATCAACACCCTGCTGATGAGCGTTCAGGAGCGAACACGCGAGATCGGGCTGATGAAGGCGATGGGAATGAGCGGTGCGCGCATCTTCGTCCTGTTCAGCACCGAGGCAGTGTTCATCGGGTTCCTGGGCAGCGCGATCGGCGCGGGCGTCGCGATCGCGGTCGGCTCCGTGGTGAGCTCGGTGCTCGCCGAGGGGTTCCTGTCCGGGCTCGCCGGTCTGCAGATCCTCACGTTCGCGCCGACATCCATCGCGAGCGTCTTCGCCCTGGTGATGGGAATCGCGTTCCTGGCGAGCACCCTGCCGGCGTCGCGGGCGGCGCGGCAGAGCCCCATCGACTCGCTCCGCTACGAGTGAGGCGCGGGCGCCCGGCCGCCCGGCACTAGCCTGAGGGGATGCGCCAGTTCGCCTCGCTCCGCGCCTCGGCGCGCAGCCCGCTGCTCCAGGTGCTCAAGACCTCGGTCGCCGCCGTCTCGGCGTGGCTGTTGTCGAACCTGCTGCTGCAGCAGCCCCTGCCGATCTTCGCCGCCATCGCGGCGCTCCTCGTGGTGCAGCCGAGCGTTAATCAGTCGCTCGCGAAGGGGATCGAGCGCAGCATCGGCGTGATCCTCGGTGTCGTGATCGCCTACTCCGCCGGCCTCGCATTCGGCAACGCGAGCTGGGTCGTTCTTGCGGTCATCGTCGTGTCGCTGCTCGTCGCCTGGGCACTCAAGCTGACGCCCGGGTCGTCCAACCAAATCCCGATCAGTGCGATGCTCGTCCTCGCGATCGGCGCGCAGACCCCCGAGTACTCGATCGAACGGATCCTCGAGACGATTATCGGCGCGGTCGCGGGCCTCGTCATCAACGCGTTGATCGTGCCGCCGGTGCTCGTCGCCCCCGCGCGGCTCGCCGTCGGTCGGCTGGAGGCGAGCGTTGCCTCCTCGCTTCAGCGGCTCTCTGCCGCGCTGCGCTCCCCCGTCGGTTCGCCCGAGCTCGAGCTGATGATGACGGCGGCGAGGGAGCTGCGACCACTGCAGGCGAAGGCCGACGACGAGCTGGACCGCGCCGAGGAAAGCCTCACCTTCAATCCCCGTGGCTCGCGGCACAGAATCACGATCGAGCAGGACCGAGCTTTGCTCCTCCGGCTCTCCACGCTCGTCACACGCACCATCGGCATGACTCGCGCGGTGCGCGACAACTACGACCCGGCTCTCGTCGAGGATCCGACCGTCTCCCGCATCGCCGTCGAGCTCGATCGTGCGGCCCACGACGTGCGCCTCATGGCCGTCACCGTCGGCGGCACGCGGCGGGCAGGCGTGCCGAGCGACACCGCCCCGATCACCGCAGAGGTCCCCGCACTGACGGCGCCCCTCGTGATCGCCGCCCCGAGCCCGCGCAACTGGGTTCTCGTCGGCTCGCTCCTGGAAGACCTGCGCCGCGTGCGTGAAGAGATCATCGGTGGACCGGATGTCTGAGCTCGCCGCGGCCGCAGTGCACACCTATGCCCCGTACCAGGTCATCAGCGACGCAGCGGCGCTCGGACTCGTCGAGACGCGGCTGTCCAGTGAGCACGGCCACACGCTCGTCCGGCACCGTGCATCGAGGACGTCCCTGCGGGCAACGATCTTCCTGCACGGTGCCGCCGGAGCCTGGACCACGTTCACCCCCCTCCTGCAGGCCGCCGCGGCCGATGGCATCCAGATCGAGAATCCGGTGCTGCTCGACCTTCCCGGCTGGGGCGAGGCTGCCGTCTTCCCCGGTGCCGTCGACCTGACTGTCGACTCGTTCAGCGCGTTCGTGAAGGACACCGCCGAGGGCCTCGGGTACACCGAGTGGGACATCGTCGGGCACTCGCTCGGCGGCTCGATCGCGATGCACATGGCCGCCGCCTACCCCGACCAGGTACTCTCGGTCGGCATGGTGTCCGGCACCACGTTCTCCGTCATTCGCAGCATCGACCACCCTTTCGCGAACTTCCGCGAGCTGCCCGCGTTCGTGATGCTCTGGCGCATCCTGCAGTTGCTCACGCTTCTGGGGCGCACCGGCCGCGCCATCGTCGTGGGGCTCGGGGCGACACCGGTGGCCCGGCTGCTGTTCGCGCCGCTGTTCCGGCACGGGTACCGGGTGCACCGATCCGTCACTGACGCGACCGTGCTCGATCTGCATCCGCGGTCCTTCACGGGAGCCGCCACCGCGACGGCGGGGTACGACGCTCACCACTGGTGGGGTCGAATCGCCTGCCCCGTGATCGCGCTCAAGGGCGACCAGGACATCTTCGTCACCACCGCCGACTTCGATGAGCTCGCGCGAGTGGTGCCGACCAGCCGACGCACGGTGCTCGAGGACTGCGGCCACTTCGGGATCATTGAACGCCCGCACGCCGTGCTCGCCGCTCTCGGCTATACCGGGCAGTTATAGCCGGGAAATCAGAGGTGATCGAGCCAGGCGAGGCTCGCGAAGTCCTCGGCCGTGAGGCCCAGTGCGGTGGCCGAGTGGGCCACGAGAGAGCGCGCGTCGCCGATGTCCGCACCCGCCCGGACGACGACGTCGAGGCCGGATGGGGTGGAGCGAGAGCCGGCCAGGCGCAGCACGAGGATGTTCTGGTCGGTGCTGGAGCCGACGACACTCCACTGGCTTCGGCGCAGTCTTCTCCGGCCGAGGCCGCGGCGAGCGAAGCTGCTGCCGTTCCAGCGGTCGACGCCGAGCTGGTGCTCCCGTTGTCCGCCTGGCGAGTGCCACGAGACCTCGTCACCGAGCACGAGAGGAACATCCGAAATCAGCTCAAAGACGATCTGAGGGGCCCCGCGCTCATTCGACAGCCATACCGGGATATTCGTCGCCCTCACCTGCCAGGTGCCCAGAAGCAGAGACACGAGCTGCCGTGAATCCACTAGCGCGTTCCCCCTGCGGCCCCGCCGCCGCTCATCGAAAATGTCCCCCGTCACAGGTCCAACTTAGCGCCGCGTGGTCGCGTACCGTGGAGACATGAGGGCGATTGTCATATCGGATGTCGGCGGTGCTGATGTGCTGCAGGAGCGGGAGCTTCCCGACCCTGAGCCCGGGCACGGCGAGGTACTCATCACCGTCGCGGCGGCCGGGGTCAACCGGGCCGATGTGGTGCAGCGGCAGGGCGGATACCCGCCTCCGCGGGGCGCGCCCGACTGGCCGGGTCTCGAGGTGTCCGGCACGATCGCCCGGTTGGGATCGGGTGTCACGGGCTGGTCGGTCGGTGACCGGGTCTGCGCGCTGCTGTCGGGCGGGGGCTACGCGTCACTCGCCGTCGCGTCCGCGCACCATCTTCTGCCGGTGCCCGAGTCTGTCGACGTGGTCGACGCGGCGGCACTGCCAGAAGCGGTGGCCACAGTCTGGAGCAACGTGTTCCTGCTCGGCGGGCTCCGGGCTGGCGAGACCCTGCTCATCCACGGCGGATCGAGCGGCATCGGCACGATGGCCATTCAACTCGCGCGGGCGTTCGGCTGCCGCGTCGCCGTGACTGCCGGGTCGGCGGCGAAGCTCGCCGCCTGCGAGCGGCTGGGCGCCGATATTCTCATCGACTATACGACCGCGGATTTCGTCGACTCGCTCGAGCGGGGCACGGATGGCACGGGTGCCGACGTGATCCTCGACCCGATCGGCGGCGCGTACCTCGACCGCAACGTCCGCGCGCTCGCCCGTCACGGCAGAATCATGCTGATCGGCAACCAGAGCGGCGTGCCCGCTACTTTCGCGATCGGGCGGCTGATGGGCAAGTGGGGCAGCATCCACGCCACCAGCCTGCGCGCCCGCACCGAGGTGGAGAAAAACGAGATCATCGCGAGCGTGCGGGAGAACGTCTGGCCGCTCTTCGCGGCACGGCAGGTCGTGCCCATCGTCGACCGACGGTTCGCGCTGGCGGATGCTCGGCTCGCGCACGAGCGGATGGAGTCGTCGGCACACATTGGGAAGCTGTTGCTGCTCCCATAGCGCTTGCGGAGGCGGCACAAGTGGGCGATTCGCGAATGAACTGACAATCACGACTCACGACTCACGACTCACAACTCACGATCCTGACCGGCACCGCCCACCGCACGACCTAGCATGGGCCAATGCCCAACACCGCGGTCGCGCTCCTTCGCTCGACCCACCCTGGTCCGGCGGTGGCCGTCACGCTCATCGCGGTCGTGCTGGCGGCGGGAGTTGGCCTCGACGGCTGGCGTCTCGCCCTCCTCGGAGTCGCCTTCGCCGCGAACCAGGCCTCCGTCGGGCTCTCCAACGACTGGATCGACGCCGAGCGCGACATCGCGGTGGGCCGCACCGACAAGCCGGTCGCGCTCGGCTGGATCAGCGCCGGCACCGTGCGGGGCGTGGCGATCGCGACCGCCGTTGTGGCTGTGGCGGCCACGGCGCCGCTCGGCTGGCGGGCGACGATCGCCCACACCACGTTTATCGCCTCAGCCTGGAGTTACAACGTATGGCTCAAGCGCACCCCGTTCTCGGTGCTGCCCTATATCGTGAGCTTCGGCCTGCTGCCCGCCGTCGTCACCCTCTCGCTGCCAGAACCGTCCTGGGCCGCCGCGTGGGCGATGGGACTCGGAGCGCTGCTCGGCGTCGCCGCGCACTTCGCCAACGTACTGCCCGATCTCGACGACGACAGGGCGACCGGAGTGCGCGGTCTCCCCCACCGCCTCGGACCGCGCCGCACCGGCATCGGCACCTTCGCAGCGCTACTCGCCGCGTCCGTGCTCGCTCTCATCGGCCCCGGAGAAATCGGTGCGATCCAGTGGCTCGGGTTCGCCGCGACCGTGCTCATCGCCGCGGTCGGCATCTCACTCGTGCTCACGAGGGAGCCGTCACGCCTGCTCTTCCAGCTGATCATCGCCGCCGCGTTTGTGAACGTCGTCCTGCTGGCTACCGCCGGCGCGAGCCTGCTCGCCTGACCCAGAAACAGCATCGTCCGCGACGGATGCGTTGCGGATGCCGATAGCCGACACGACCCCGCCGAGGATCAGCAGCACCGCTGTCACGACGAGCCCGCGGTGGAAGCCATCGAGGTCAAGCTCGCTTCCGACGATAACGCCGAGGAGCGCGATCGCGACGAGTCCCGCGATGCGGGAAAGTGCGTTGTTCACGGCCGAGCCGATACCGGCCTGCCGCGAGCTGATGGACCCGAGCACCGCCGCCGTGAGCGGCGCTACGGTGATCGTGAGCCCGAGGCCGAAGACGGCGATACCGGGGAGCACCGCCGTGAGGTAGTCGGCGGATTCGTCAATTCTCAGCATGAGCAGAAATCCGACGCCGCCGAGGATCGGGCCGACGGTCATGAACAGCCGCGGTCCGAAGCGTCCCGCGAGCGAGCCGAACAGCGGCGATAACGCGATATTGAGCACCGTCACGGGGAGGAGCGCCGCACCGGCGAGGGTCGCCGAGTAGCCCCCCGACTCCTGAAGGAAGACCGCGAGCACGAATGTTCCCAGCGACAGGGCACCGTAGATCAGCACCGTCGCGGCGTTTCCCACGGCGAAGTTGCGAACCCGGAACAGGCCGAGGGGCATCATTGGCGACGGTGCAACACGCTGGCGGTAGATGAATCCGGCGAACGCGAGAACGCCGATTGCGAGCGGCACCCAGATGACCGGGCTGGCGAGGCCGTAGTTGGCCTGCTCGATCAGTGCGAAGACGGGCAGGCCGAGCCCGACAACCCCCAGAACCGCGCCAAGGTAGTCGATGCGCACCCCCGGCATCCGCTCGTCGCGCTCGCCCAGCAGCAGGAGCAGCCACAGGGTGACAAGAATCGGCAGCAGGTTGATGGCGAACACGAGCCGCCACGATGCGAGGTCGACGAAGAGTCCGCCGAGCACCGGGCCGACCAGGAAGGCCGCGCTCGTCCACGCCGTCCACAGTCCGATCGCCTTGCCCTGCGCCGGCCCCCGGAAGGTGGAGAGGATGAGGGCGAGCGAGCTCGGCACGAGAAGCGCCCCGGAGACACCCTGAAGAGCCCGCGCGACGATGAGGAACTCGCCGGTCGGCGCAAGCGCGCACATGACGGAGGTGATGCCGAAGCCGATGAGCCCGAGCCGCAGCACCAGAATGCGCCCGAACACGTCGGACAGCGACCCCGCGAGCAGCATGAGCGAGCCGAGCGTGATGAGGTAGGCGTCGACGACCCACTGCTGCAGCGACAGCCCGCCGCCGAGCTCAGCGGTGATCGCCGGCAGGGCGACGTTGATCACGGAACCGTCGAGGAATGCGACAAACGAGGCGAGCACGGCGATCACCAGCACGAGCCGTTGGGAGCGGGTCACAGCTGGACCCAGGGTGCTCTGCCAGTCATGGGGCCAGCCTAGGTGCGTCGCCAGTCATCAGGCCAGCCTTGGCGCGTCGCTCCGGCGGCCTGTGTTTCTATAGGCTGGTGCAGCACCCCTCGCCACCGGGGCGAGTCGAGCAAGGAGGGCACGTGGGTATCTTCTCGCCAGGTTTTGGAGGCAAGCGGAGATCGGACGTTCCGGGCCTCCCGCCCGGCCAATACCTCACCGAGAGCTTTCCCGTGCTGTCGGCCGGGGCGACGCCGCGGGTGTCTCTCGACGAGTGGGAATTCTCGATCTCGACCGAATCGGGTGTGCGGCACCGCTGGTCGTGGCAGGATCTCCTCGCCCTCCCGATCGAAGACGTGACCGCCGACATCCACTGCGTCACGAGTTGGTCGAAATTCGGGACTGCCTGGCGTGGCGTCTCCCTCGACACCCTCCTCGACGACGTCGAGACGACCGCCGAGTTCTCGATGGCCTACTCCTACGGCGGCTACACCACCAACGTTCCGCTCGCCGACCTGCGAGGCGGCAAGGCCTGGATCGCGTTTGAATTCGATGGTGCCCCGCTCGAGCCGCAGCACGGCGGGCCGGCCCGGCTGATCGTGCCGCACCTCTACTTCTGGAAAAGCGCCAAGTGGGTACACGGTCTCAACCTCCTCGCCCAGGATGAGCCGGGATTCTGGGAGCAGAACGGATATCACATGCGCGGCGACCCCTTCCTTGAGCAGCGCTATTGGTGACCTGGAGGCCCGCTCTCGTCGTGTCGGCGCGGCGGGAAACGAGTGAGGCCACAACCCTCGGGCTGGACATCGAGGGGTGGGCCGGGCACGTCGCAGGCCAGCATGTGGATGTGAGGCTGACCGCCGACGACGGCTACACGGCGGTGCGCTCCTACTCGATCTCGTCCTCTGCTCCGTCCGGACGCCTCGAGATCACCGTCGACCGCCTCGACGACGGAGAGGTCTCCCCTTACCTTGTCGACCGGCTGACGGCGGGCGACCGCATTGAGATCCGCGGCCCGTCCGGCGGCTGGTTCGTTTGGAGGCCGGAGATCACGACCGCGGCCCCGCCGCGCGCGCTGCAGCTGATCGGCGGCGGCTCGGGAATCGTGCCGCTCATGTCGATGATCCGCACCCACGCCGAGACGGGGAGCGTCACGCCGTTCCGGCTGCTCTACTCCGTGCGCTCCCCCGCGCTCGCGCTGTACCGCGATGAACTCCTGCGGCTCGAGCGGGACGACGCGGCCCTGCGTCTCGAGTGGGCCTACAGCCGAGAGACGCCCGGAGGCTGGTCGGCGCCCCCGGCACGCCTCGACCGGGGACGGACGGTCGCCGCGGTGTTCCCCCCGGAAGTCGGGGCCGAGATCTACGTCTGCGGGGCATCCCCGTTCGTCGAGTCGGTCACGCAGTGGCTCGTCGAGGCCGGCCACCTCGCCGACCACATCAAGACCGAGCGCTACGGCGGCTGACCGTCAGACTTCCCGGCTGAGTTTCGAATCCTCGCTCAGAACGTGCCATGTGCGGTTGTGGTAGACGAGTGGGCGCAGACGTTCGGCATCCGCCTCCGGGCTTCCCCGCTCGGGGGTGCGCGCCTCGAGCGCTTCGACGGCGAGCACAGTCGAGGCGCCGGCCTCCATGCGGTCGACGACGCGCCCCCTGATCCAGACGGGCGCGGCTGTGAAGTAGGGTTCGCCCGTCGGCAGGCGGGACCACCTTGAGGTGTCGGCGAACCGGTCGACGCCGCTGGTGGCGCCGAGAAGCGCAAGGTCGAGCTGCGCCGCGGTGAGCAGGTGCACAACAACCGTGTCGGCGCGCATAAGGGTCGGGGTGCTCGACGACAGAGCCGAGAGGGAGAACACCAGAAGCGGCGGTTCGGCACTCACCGAGAACACCGACGTCGCGGTCAATGCGACCGGACCGTCTCCGGCGTCGGCGGTGATGAGCGCGACGCCGGCCGGATGCGTGCGGAAGGCGGCCTTGAAATCCTCCGGCCCGAGCACGCTCTGGCCGTCGTCCAGCACGTGGATACGGCCCGTCGTCACTCCGACGGCATCCGCCTCGCCCTGCTCTGCTGAATCTCGGCGTTCCATGCTGGCTCCTTCGTCCCTGGCGGTCACGACATCCCGACCGAGGTGACCCTGACTACCGCAACGCCTGCCGCGTTGGATTCTTCCAGATCCACGATGGCCGTGATCGACCAATCGTGATCGCCCCCGGGATCCGCGAGGATCTGCCTCACCGTCCACTCGGAGGGCCCCTCCTCGACGACGAGCATTGCCGACCCTCGGGCGTCGCTGTGCGTGCCGATCTGGTCGTGCAGGTCGAAATAGGGATCGAGCGCGTCGGCCCAGGCGTCCGCGTCGAATCCGGATGCCGCATCGAGTTCGCCGAGATCATCCCAGCGTTCGAGGGCGGCAAGTTGCACTCGCCGGAACATCTCGTTGCGCACCAGCACCCGGAAGGCGCGCGCGTTGCCCGTGACGCCCTTGGGCGCGGGCGGGACGACAGGCGCGTCGGGGTCGGCGTCGGCGCCGGGCACCAGGCTCGTCATCGCCTCCCACTCGTCGAGCAGGCTCGAGTCGACCTGCCGCACGAGCTCGCCCAGCCACTCGATGATGTCGACAAGCTCCTCGGTCTTCACCTCGTTCGGGATCGTCTGGCGCGCGGCCCGATAGGCGTCGGAGAGGTAGCGCAGCACGAGCCCCTCGGACCGGGCAAGCTTGTAGAAGTTGATGTAGTCGACGAAGGTCATCGCCCGTTCGTAGAGGTCTCGAACCACCGACTTCGGGCTGAGCTCGAAGTCGCCGATCCACGGCTGCGACCGGCTGTAGGTGTGGAACGCCTCGCCGAGCAACTCCTCGAGCGGCTTCGGATGCGTGATCGACTCGAGCAGCTCCATCCGCTGGTCGTACTCGATGCCCTCCGCCTTCATCGCCGCGACGGCCTCGCCACGGGCGATGAACTGCTGCTGCGAAATGACCGGGCGCGGGTCGTCGAGGGTGGATTCGAGGACAGAGATCATGTCGAGCGCGTAGGTCGGCGAGTCCTGCTCGAGGAGGTCGAAGACCGCGAGCGCGAATGGCGACAGCGGCTGGTTGAGGGCGAAGTTCGGCTGCAGGTCGACCGTGAGGCGGATGCTGGCCTGCCCTCCGATGCCGCCGCCGACCTGCTCGACGATCTCGGCTGTGCGAAGCGTGCGGTAGATCGCGAGCGCCTGTCGGGCAAGAGCGAGCTGCCGCTTGTACGGTTCGTGGTTGTCGAAGAGCAGATCGCGCACGATCTGGAAGGAGTCGCCGCCGCGGCCGATGATGTTGAGCAGCATCGAGTGGGTGACCTGCATGCTCGAGGTGAGCGTTTCCGGGTCTGCCGCGATGAGACGCTGGAAGCTCGGCTCGCCCCACGAGACGAACCCCTCCGGGGCCCGCTTACGCACGACGCGCTTGAGCTTCTTGGCGTCGTCGCCCGCCCGCGCGACCAACCTCGCGTTCTCCACCTCGTGGTCCGGCGCTTGGGCCGACACTGTGCCAGCGGTGTCGAATCCCGCCCGGCCGGCGCGCCCGGCCACCTGGTGGAACTCGCGGGCACTGAGCTGCCGCATCCGGGTTCCGTCGAACTTCGTGAGCGCGGTGAGCAGCACGGTGCGAATGGGCACGTTGATGCCGACGCCGAGGGTATCGGTGCCGCAGATGACGCGCAGGAGCCCCTGCTGGGCGAGCTGCTCGACAAGCCGGCGGTACTTCGGAAGCATCCCGGCGTGGTGCACGCCGATCCCTGAGCGTACGAGACGGCTGAGGGTCTTGCCGAAGCTCGTCGTGAACCGGAACCCGCCGATCTCTTCCGCGATGCGGTCGCGCTGCTCGCGCGTGGCGACTTTGATGCTTGTGAGCGCCTGGGCGCGCTCGAGCGCCGCCGCTTGGGAGAAGTGCACGATGTAGATCGGTGCTTGTCCGGTCGACATGAGCTCCTCGACGGTCTCCTGTACCGGCGTCGTCTCGTAGTGGTAGTGCAGAGGTACGGGCCGCTCTACCCCCGTGATGACGGCCGTGTCGCGATCGGTGCGCGCGCTGAGGTCGGACGACAGCCAGCTCACGTCGCCGAGCGTCGCCGACATCAGCACGAACTGAACGCGGGGCAAGCTCAGCAGCGGAACCTGCCAGGCCCAGCCGCGCTGCGGGTCCGAGTAGAAGTGGAACTCGTCCATGACGACCTGATCGACATCGCTGTCCTCACCGTGGCGCAGCGCCAGGTTGGCGAGGATCTCCGCGGTGCAGCAGATGATCCGGGCGTCGGGGTTGACCGAGGAGTCGCCCGTGACCATGCCCACGTTCTCCGCCCCGAAGACGTCGACGAGTGCGAAGAACTTCTCCGATACGAGCGCTTTGATCGGCGCGGTGTAGTAACTGCGCTTGCCGTCGGCGAGGGCGGCGAAGTGCGCGCCGATGGCCACGAGGGACTTGCCAGTGCCGGTGGGCGTGCTCAGGATGACGTTCGCGCCCGAGACGATCTCGATGAGTGCCTCCGACTGCGCCGGGTACAGATCGAGTCCGCGCTCGCCCGCCCACTCCTCGAACGCCGCGTAGACGGCATCCGGGTCGAAGGTCTGAGGCGCTCGTGCCAGCAACGGCTCAGCCATTCGCGTGCCTGTCGGCGCTGAGTTGCCAGGCATCGTGCACGTAATCCCAGAAGCCCGCGACGTCGAGCTCGACCGGAACGATCGCATTGGGGGCGGTAGAAGCGAAATCGACGACTGTCATGCCGGAGGTGAACTGCCCCCGGGTCTCGACCTCCACCCGCGCCGGGCGTGACCGGAACAGCTCGGGCCGCGCGACGTAGGCGACGGCGCAGACGTCATGCACGGCCTGGCCAGACCAGTCGGCATCGTTCGGGTCGACCCAGAAGGTCGCGAGCGGGACCACGAGGTCAGCGCCGAGCGGGCCGAGCTGCCGCATCCGGTTGACGACCAGGGGCGTTGCGATCGCCTGGAGGGTGAGGTCAAGGCCAATCATCACGACCTGCCAGTCGGCCGCGAAGACCGCCGCAGCGGCCTCCGGGTCGGCGTAAATGTTGAACTCGGCGGCGACTGTCGCGTTGCCGCGGGTGAACGATCCGCCCATGATCACGAACGAGGCCGCCCACTCAACGACCCTCGGCTCGCGGGCAAGCGCCAGGGCGATGTTGGTGAGCGGACCGGTTGCGACCAAGTGAACCTCCCCGGGCGCCGAGCGGAGCGTTTCGATGATGACGTCGACGGCGTGCCGGTCGGATGCGGGAAGCGTCGCCGCCGCCAGGCGGACGTTGCCGAGTCCCGCCTCGCCGTGAACGTGGGCGGCGTTCTCGGCATCCCGCACGAGCGGCTCGGACGCACCCGCGGCGATCGGCACGTCGAGGAAACGAAGGTACTCCCGCAGCGCCAGCGCATTCCTGGTGGTACTCACGAGGTCAACGTTGCCGCCCACGGTGGTGACCGCGACAAGCTCGAGACCCGGGTCGCTGTGGGCGAGGAGTAGCGCGAGGGCGTCGTCGAGCCCGGGATCGCAGTCGAGCAGGAGCTTCGTTCTGGCCATGTGTCCACCGTGCCACAGTCCCGCGCCCGCATCGTGCCATTCGCTGGATACGGGTCGGCACCCGGCCGGGAGGCGGCACGGGCAGGGCGGGTACAATTCACTGTGACTTCGGAGACTGAAACGACGCTCGAGACGACAAGCGGAATCGACCCCCGCGACCTCGCCCTTACCCTGAGCGTGCTCGCCCAGCTCGACAGCCTCGACGAGGAGCACCCCGATTTCATCGCCATCCGGCGGGCGACCGCCCGGATGTTCAAGTCGGTGAAGAAGAACCGCAGGCTGGAGAAGCGTGCTGTCATCGCTGACGCCGACCGCGCAGTCGTCGCCGCGACGGCGACAGGCGCGCCGGACCGGATCGACGACGAGACGCGCGGCATCCCGCTTGCCGTGACGACCGCCGTAGTGACGCCGGGCGTGCTCATCAAGTCGCGCCCGTGCTATATCTGCAAGCAGCGGTACACCCGGGTCGACTCCTTCTACCATCAGCTGTGCCCCGACTGCGCGGCTCTCAGCCACGCGAAGCGGGATGCCCGTACCGACCTGTCCGGACGGTCAGCTCTGCTCACCGGCGGAAGGGCGAAGATCGGTATGCACATCGCTCTTCGGCTGCTGCGGGATGGTGCCCACACGACGATCACCACGCGCTTCCCCCGCGACGCCGTGCGCCGCTTCTCTGGACTGCCCGATTCCGCGGATTGGCTACACCGCCTACGGATCGTCGGCATCGACCTGCGTGACCCGGCCCAGGTCATCGGACTGACCGACTCGATGATCGCGGCTGGCCCCCTCGACATCCTCATCAACAACGCCGCCCAGACGGTGCGCCGCTCCCCCGGCTCGTACGCGCCCCTCGCCGAGGCGGAGTCCTCGCCGCTCCCCGACGGCGACCTGCCAGAACTTCTGACCTTCGGTCACACGAACGACGCCCACCCCCACGCGCTGGCCGCGTCGGTCGGCGCGCACCCGATCCTCTCCGGCGCCGGTGGCCTGAGCGCAACAGACCTCACCTCGCTGGCAATGGTGGCGGGATCATCATCGCTCGAACGCCTCGCCGCCGGCACCGCGATCGATGCGGGCGGTCTGGTGCCCGACCATCACGACACCAACAGCTGGACCCAGTTCGTCGATGGGGTCGACCCGCTCGAGATGCTCGAGGTGCAGCTCGCGAACGTCACCGCGCCGTTCCTGCTCGTGAGCCGCCTGCGCCCCGCGATGGCCGGAGCGACCGCGAACCGTAAGTATGTGGTTAACGTCTCCGCGATGGAGGGGCAGTTCGGGCGGGGGTACAAGGGCCCCGGCCACCCGCACACGAATATGGCGAAGGCAGCACTGAACATGCTGACCCGTACGAGCGCAAAAGAGATGTTCGAGACGGACGGCATTCTGATGACAAGCGTCGACACCGGCTGGATCACTGACGAGCGGCCGCACCCGACCAAGGTGCGCCTGGCTGAGGAGGGTTTTCATGCCCCGCTCGACCTCGTCGACGGCGCCGCACGGGTCTACGACCCGATCGTGCAGGGTGAGCTCGGAAACGACCAGTACGGCGTCTTCCTCAAGGACTACACGACAGCAGCCTGGTGACCCAGCGCCCGGCTGCCGGGCAGCTCACTCGAAAGGCACGAACAGTGCGACGATCAAGGCGATGAAGATCAGCACGAACAGCGCCGGTGTCACGATCCGCACGATGTTGACCCACGGTCCCGCGGCGATCACCGCGGTGCCGAGCGCGCTGGTCGCCCCGATCCGTTTGAGGTCGGCAGCGACAGCCCCGCCCTCGTTGGCCGATGCGATCTGCGCGGCCGCACCGAGAATACCGGTCGCGAGAAGGATGCCCGCGGCGGCGAGCCGCACGGCGAGCGGGGCGTCGGCGAGCCCGAACTGCAGGAGCGCGATCGTCGACGTGAGCAGGATGATCGGCCCGAGTTGGGCAGAGATGATGTGGCGCCGCGCGACGGCCCAGTGTGCAACGAGATCCTGCTCGGTCATGCGATGTCCTTTATCTCACCTTGGCTGCGGTGTCGAATACTGCTCCAGCGTACGATGTCCTTATTGACGGAGGACGTCGACACGGCGAGGTGTTCTCTCACGTAACAGGGAAGGGCATCAGATGGGCAAACTCTTGTATGGCATGTCGGGTGTCGAGATCGGCTTCGACGACCGGGTCCTCGCACACCTTCAAGTCGTCATCGGAGCGAAGCTGAGGCGTGGTGAGAGCTTCTACTTTTCGTGGCGGGACGACCCGAACGTCGGAGACGGCCGGAGCACAATCTGGCTGAGTGACTCCATCCCGCTTTATTTCAAGTACAGCGGCGGAAAGATGCCGGCTCTCAACCGTGAATGGGTCGAAACTCTCGTCGCCTCCGCCAACAGCGGCCAGGGCCTGCAGTTGAGTTCGGAGATCCGACCGGGTGGAGCCGTCGCCGGAAGCTGACTCTCAGACGACGAATCGAAGGGTTTTCTCACATGAAACGAATTTTTTATGCAGGCGGATCTGTTGTCACGAGTGATCGCACCGCCGATGCGGTGCTCAGGTATGCCCAGGCGCTCGCGCAGCGGGAGGCCTCTGACATCATCGACATCCCCATCTTCGCGGCCGGGGGAATCTCGGGCCGGGCACAGCTGCTCGTCGGGCCCGCCAGCCAGCTGCTGATCGCCACGGAAATTCCCCGCCACCCAGAATTCGACGACGACGCGTTCTTGCAGAACATCGAGGACAAAATGGAGTGGCTCTTGCGGTCGAAGGCTCAGCCTGTCGACATGGACGACTTCGGCGGGGCCGAGGAGGACACATCCGATTAGCAGCTTCCCCACTTCGAGCGCCCCGGGTTAGCTGATCCGGCGGGGAGGGCCACCCTCTCGAAGCGACCCCGGTCACGACGCTCGACGGCACGGCGTCCTATTTCGCGTCAAATAGCCCGAACTGATCGCGATCCAGCCGTTCGGAAGATCAGGAGAGTACCCTTGGTCCCGGAAAGGCCCCTCTCGACGCGGGGACACACTGGGCACAGCGATGGACAAGGAATCGAATTCAGCGACACGGGATCCCATCCGTGCTCACGGCGCTCCCTGTCCGCGTGGAGACGACGGTGACGACCTCCGCGCCTCGCATCGACTGCACGGGTTGATGATGGCCGTCGGAGCAAGCCTCGTACTGTGGGGCGGAATTGTCGCTGCGGTGTGGCTGGTCGGCACCGCGCTCACCTGACCTCGAAGGACGGCGGGTCGGACAGTACGGCGAGTACACCCCGACCAGAACGGAGGTGCACCGTGGCCAGCGACACCGCGCGAGTTCAGCTCGGACCCGTGCACCGGCCTCGCCGCGGGACTGACCCACTTCGCCGTTCTCGCACTGTTCCCGGCCCTCCTCGCGCTCGAGTCGCTGCTCGGTGTCATCGGCCAGGGCGGAGCGATGACGTCCCTCCTCGACGCGATCTGAGCTGCGTTCGGCTATGTCGGCGCCGTCACCCGGGCGATGAATCGGATCTATGAGATCGAGGAAGGCCGCCCGTTCTGGAAGCTCAAGCCGGTGCAATTGCTCGTGACCATCATCGGGATAGGGCTAATGCTCGTGCTCGGGATGGCGCTCGGAATTGCATCGTTGCTCTTCCGCCTCTACCTTGCGAACTTCGCCAGCTACGACCGCACCTGCGGCTCCTTCGCCGGTGTGATCGTCTTCGTGCTGTGGCTCGGGATCGCCAACCTCGCCCTGCTTTTCGGCGCCGAATTCGACGCCGAACTGGAACGGGCTGGCAGCTCCAGGCGGAGATCGCTGTCGAGGAGACAATTCAGCTGCCTCCGCGTGGCGTCTCGAACAGCAGGAAAGTCAGGACGACGAAGTTGCGGGACATCGAGGCCAGTCGACGATTGCGTGAAAGGACCGTTCGAATGGGCCAAAAAAACCCCCGGAAGCTGAAAGCTTCCGGGGGTTTGCGGGTGGATCCAAGGGGATTCGAACCCCTGACCCCCTGTTGTATTTAGCGGGTCTAGGATTCGTCTATCGTCAGCCGTAAGTTCGACTTCACTTGGACGAAATACTGGTCAATCGGTCTTTTCCAAAACCAAGCTTCAATGTTGCGATCATAAATTTTATCGCTATTGGGCAATTTCAGCCACCCTAGATGTCGCTGAAGTGTCGAATAAGTGTCGACCGCTCACGCGGGTCGCTGAGCACCGGGGTTCTTGCTATCACCGACGCCATGCTGAGTTCCGGCGGCGCTCGCGCCCGCGGCCCACTCATCAAGCAGTACACCAACCGTCTTGGCTTCTACCTCGGAGCGGGCGCACAATCGTGGAATGACCGCGGACCCGACGCGGTCCATGACGCTGACCAGCGCACCGCGCGTGACCTCGGCACCCGCGTCGCAAAGCTCGGGCAACTCGCCATCTAGGCTGGGATTGGTGCCCACGGAAGGAACCTCAATGAGCATGGAAGGCGCGGCCTGGAGCTCGCTGTACAAGATCTCGACCGCCAGGGACGGCAAGCACGGCTTGTCCCGTGAGTCCGTTCGACGGATCATGACGTTCGCGGCGCCCTACCGATCCAAGCTGCTGATCTTCATCACCCTCTCCACCGTGGGAGCTTTCCTCGCGGTCGCGACGCCGGTACTCGCCGGCCAAGTGGTCGACGTCATCGTCGCCCGGGGCGAGGTCACCACGATCGTTTGGCTCGCCGTCGTCATCGCCCTCGTGGCCGTGGCCGACGCCGCCGTGTCACTCGTGACGCGCTGGTACTCGGCGCGGATCGGCGAAGGCGTGATTCTGGACCTCCGCACCACCGTCTTCAACCACGTGCAGAAGATGCCGATCGCGTTCTTCACCCGCACACGGACGGGCGCCCTCGTGAGCCGCCTCAACAACGATGTGATCGGCGCTCAGCAGGCCTTCAGTGGCACGCTGTCCGGCGTGGTCACGAACGTCGTGGCGCTGATGCTCACCCTGATCGTCATGCTCAGCACGTCCTGGCTCGTGACGGTTCTCGCCGTGATCATGCTCCCCATCTTCCTGGTACCCGCGCGCCGCATGGGCAGCCGCCTCGCCGCGCTGCGCCGCGAGGCCGCCGATCACAATTCCGCCATGAGCACGCAGATGACCGAGCGCTTCTCGGCGCCCGGCGCCACCCTCGTCAAGCTGTTCGGCCGGCCCGACGAGGAGGCCGAGGAGTTCCGCGTCCGCGCCGCCCGCGTCCGCGACATCGGGGTCCGGACCGCGATGCTCCAGTTCGTCTTCTTCACGGCACTGATGCTCGTCTCCGCTCTCGCCCTCGCGCTCGTGTACGGGCTCGGCGGCTTCCTCGCACTCGCCGGCCAGCTGAATACCGGTGACGTGGTCACCCTGGCGCTCCTCCTCACCCGCCTCTACGCGCCGCTCACCAGCCTCGCAAACGCACGGGTGGAGATCATGAGCGCGGTGGTCAGCTTCGAGCGCGTCTTCGAGGTGCTGGACCTCGAACCGCTCATCGAGGAGAAGCCCGACGCCGTCGCCATCTCCGAAGGCCCGGTGGCCGTCGAGTTCGACGACGTCCGCTTCGCCTACCCGTCCGCGGACAAAGTGTCCCTCGCCTCTCTCGAGGAGGTTTCCACGCTGGACACCCGCGGCGGCGAGGAGGTGCTGCACGGCGTGTCCTTCAGGATCGAGCCGGGGCAGACCGTTGCCCTCGTTGGTACGTCCGGTGCCGGCAAGTCCACAATCGCGCAGCTCCTCTCACGCCTGTACGACGTCGACAGCGGCGCCGTGCGCCTCGCAGGGACGGATGTCCGCGATGTCACTTTCGCCTCCATGCGGCACACCCTGGGCATGGTGACGCAGGACGGCCACCTGTTCCACGAGACCATCCTCTCCAATCTGCGCCTCGCGAGGCCGGAGGCGTCCGACGACGAGGTATGGGACGCCATCCGCCGCGCGCGGCTCGAGCCGCTCATCCGGTCCCTGCCGGACCAGCTGGACACCATGGTGGGAGAGCGCGGCTACCGACTGTCCGGAGGCGAGCGCCAGCGGATGACCATCGCGAGGCTCCTGCTCGCCCAGCCGCGCGTCGTCATCCTCGACGAGGCGACGGCGGCGCTGGACTCGACGTCTGAGGCCGCCGTGCAGGCGGCGCTCAGCGAGGCGCTCAAGGGACGAACGGCGATGGTGATCGCACACCGCCTCTCCACCATCCGCAGCGCGGACCTGATCCTCGTGATTGAGAACGGCTCGATCGTGGAGCGCGGTACGCACGAGGAACTGCTGGCTGTGGGTGGGCGGTACGAGGAATTGCACCGTACCCAGTTCGCCGTGCAGAAGAACGTTGCGGCGGATGAGGAAGCGCTGAGGCGGACCTAGTCGCTGAGCTCGTGTCCCACCGCTCTACTAGGGGTTTCTCGAAGCGGAACAGGATGGAGACGTCCAACGCCGAATTGGCCTGTACACCAACAACGCCTTCCATCGGATGCTGAACCTGATGGACCCCTATCCGATGAAGCGCTACGTATCCCTCACCTACACCCAGGTCCAACTGGTTCTCGACGCCCACGACGACAAGCGCGAGCAAGTCATGAAGCGCCGCCTCGATCTCTTCACCAACGCGTTTCTCCGGATGACGTTCCATGAGCAGCCGCGCGACATTCGCCGGGCAACCAAGAAACTCGACCTGTCTATCGATCAGACCTTCATCAAGCCACCGACGAAAAAGGGCTACTCGAAGAAGAAGCTCGCGGAGCGGGTCCGACACGAGAGCGCCGGCACGGTCGAAAAGCTGAGCCCCGGCCCCGTCGATGTCTTCGCTGGCTACTATCCAAGAAGGGCGAGCGCCCCGACGTGCCCAAGGGCGGCAAGGACACCACCAGCCCGGAGGACAACAAGAAATATCAAAACAGCCTCGACTGGGGATGGATGATCAACATCGCCGTCCGGGTCGACTCCGAGGTCCCCGACCAGGTGCGGTTTCCCAAACTCGCCGTCGCGGCAACCATGAGCCTGCCCAATATCGGCGTTTCCGAAGAGGCAGTCGAACTCATGAGTGCGGCACTCGGGATGGGCCTGCCACCGGGACTCAGCGACGCGGTCATGCAGTACTGGGCGAATGCCAAGCCGGAACTGCTGCACATTCCCGCCCTTGAACTGGGGTACACGCCATCCACTGACTACCGAGTCGACAGGCTTGGCGTTCGCGGCGGCAAGGGCGGAGTCGAGTACATCGAAAACGGCCGTTTCTGCCCCGGAATGCCAAAGAAACTCAAAGACGCCACTAAGAACCTCGTCACAGGCATCATCGACGAAGACGTGTTCCAGATTCGCCGCGGGGAACGGCGCGCGTTCCAGCTCCATCTCAAGGAAAAACCCGACGCCAAGGGACGTCAGCCAGTCAGCTGCCCCGCACGCGGCAACAGCCCAACAGTCACCTGCCCCGTATTCGAGCTCCTCATGAGCCAAAAGGGCAAACCACTTCCCCAGGTCGCCGACAAGGAGCGCCCGCGAGTCGACGACGAGGACGCACCCGAGTTCATACCCGAGATCTGCCGCCAACACTCCGTCTCACTCAACGCCGAAGACGGCATCCGCGGCAAACAAGGAATGGCCTACCGCAGCAAGGAATGGGACACATTCCACAAGCACGCCCGCAACAGCATCGAGTCGCTCAACGCCGGCATCAAGGACGAAGGCAAAGAGCACATCGAAGGCGCATCCCGGCGCCGCGTTCGAGGGTTTGCCGCAGCGCAACTCTTCGTCACCGTGCTCCTGACGAACTTCAACCTCCGAAAGATCGCGTCCTTCCTCCAATCCAAGAACGTCGCTGAGGCAGCCGCAGCCCGCGGCAAGCAACCTGCCGAGAAAACGCTTCGCCGCCGCGACCGCATCTGGGATAACCCCTACACGAAGACCACCGCCCGCGAATCGGTCCTCGAACTCCACGACTCGAAAAACTAAGCTCCCCGCTGCGGACCTAAACCGCCCGCCGCAGACCAGCACCGCCTGAGAGGGCACAACCCACCGCACACCGAAGAATCCGACGCGCCCCGAAACGGGCGCGTCCGGCATTTAATGGCCGGCGCGCTCACATACGCGCAGCAAGCGGCTCACCACGACAGATGCTGTTCCGGAAAACACAAAACGCCCCCGAGTTTCCTCGAGAGCGTTTCGATCCAGGGCAGTTCTTAGAACAGTTCTTAGAACAACCCGAGAGACGTTTCACTAGTCATACCTGTGAGGTGTGCAAGCGATTCCGAACCCGCCCCGGAACACCTCGAGGGCATTCGAAATAAGTGACTACGAAAGCAAAAAGTGTCGAATAAACGTCGAACGGCCATCCCAAATCCCTTGTTCGGGTTTTGGAATGGCCGTCTGACTGGTACTTTCTGTGGATCCAAGGGGATTCGAACCCCTGACCCCCTGCATGCCATGCAGGTGCGCTACCGGGCTGCGCCATGGACCCGCATCGCCCTCCCGGATAGAAGCTCCGAGAAGGCAACTCCGTCAGATTACTACACTTCTCCGGCGGCGCGAACTCCCCGTGGGCCCGGGCGCGTCGCGCTCACTCGGTGCCCGTGTGCTCCGCGGAGCCGGTGAGGCGGGCTCGCAGTGACTGCATCGCCCGGATGGCGGACCGCAGCTCCTGCAGGTGATGCTGGGGCAGGAACTGCTGGGTGAGTGCGCCGAGGTCGCTCGCTCGGGCATCAACACCGACGGTCTCGACAGCGAGTCCCTGTTCCACCCCGAGTACCTCGACGGCCCCCGTGGCCTGATACGGCACGTAGATGGGAGTGGTGACGACGAGCACCGACCGCTCGGCCGCAGACCGGCGATTCGCGGCCCAGAACCGGAAGGTGTCGGCGGTGTTGGCGCGCCGCGCGGCCGGCTCGGACGATGGCGCCGCGACCACACTGAGCCGCACCCCACCGGCGGACCAGGAGTAGTCGCACCAGGATGCGTGAGGGTTGTCGGCGACGCCGCGCTCCACGAGCGGATCCCCGAGCGCCCCGAACGCTCGTCGCATCCCCGTGAGCATCGCAAAGACCTCGTCGTCGCCATCCACGCCCAGCTGCGCAGCGAGGGCGTGTTCGTCGCCCCCGAAAGAGCGGAAGCCACCGAGGAAGACAACGCGGTTCACGGAGAGCCCGCCGTCGAGCAGCCCGGCGACGAATCGCGGCTTGACGATGCCTGCGCGCACCATGCCGCCGGTCAGAAGCACGGTGTCGTAGTGCGCCCGCGTGGGCCGCTCGATGCCGGCGAGCCCAAGCTGCGGGGCAAGCTCGACGACGAGCGCGCTCTGTGCGCTCGACAGTGCAGCGTCGCCGGCGAGGTTGCGCTCCCGGCCGCGCCGGAAATCCCAATTCGCGGCCGAAAACGCGCCGAGATAGTCGAGGAGTTCCCGCCCCTCGCGGTCACCGGTCGTCCCGCCGAAGGACTCGACCAGTCGATCCACGGGCACACTGCCGGCCCACGTGTCGATCGCCCGCCGGGCGCGAGCCGGGTCATCCGGCTCACCCCGCCACGTTGGCAGCTCGATGGCCGGCACGCAGCTCAGTCGGACTCTGGCGCGTCGATCTTCGTCGGGAGCTCGATTGGGATGACGGGGCAGTCCTTCCAGAGGCGCTCGAGAGAGTAGTACATTCGATCCTCCTCGTGGAAGACGTGCACTACGAGGTCTCCGAAGTCGAGGAGGATCCAGCGACCCTCGGCCCGGCCCTCGCGGCGAAGAGGCTTCGACCCACTCTCGATGAGCTGGTCTTCGATCTCGCTCGCGATCGCGACGACGTTGCGCTCGTTGCGCCCCGTCGCGATCAGGAAAATGTCGGTCAGCGGAAGCGGGCCTGACACGTCGAGGGCGACGAGGTCTTCAGCCTGCTTGGAGTCCGCTGCGGCGGCAGCGCGCTGCAGAAGCTGGATGGCGTGAGTAGATGCGGTCACAGGGTCCTATCGGTGAAACGGCGGTTGCCGCGGGATTAGAAGACGTTGAAGATGAAGCCGGCCGCAACGACGCCGGCGGCGACGAGCAGGGCGCTTCCGCCGGTGATACCAGCGATGAGGGGCAAGCGGGACTTCCGCGGTGCGGGAGCCTCGATCACCCCACGCGTGGAGGAGGTGCTGCTGACGGCCCGGATCGCGCGCACGGGAGCGGACTCCGAGGCGGCGTCCTCCCTGTCGCTCGCGTCAATCAGGGCGTCGACGTCGGGGTGGTCGAAGAGAGCCGGATGCGCTCCCGTCGATCCGAACGAGCGGGGCAGGTCTACCGAGCCGGTCACCATGATCTCGCCCGTCGCTGTGACGGAATTGAGGGGGTGGTCCATGGATGACGGCGTCGACGGCAGCACGAGAGCATGGGTCGTGATTGCACCGGTAGAGAAACCGATGTTGCGGCTGAGCACGGCCTCGTTGGACTGGTTGACATCGTCGAGCGCGGCCTGGGTCGACCAGTGGCCGTAAGGGGCGGCATCCGGCGCCGGTTCGACACCGCGACCACCCTCGTGCTCGAGCAGCGGCGGCGCGTCGTTGACTGGTTCCGCAAATGATGGCGGCAGGAAGAGCGCGTCGAACCGGCTCAGGCTCTCCGGCTGGGGGCCGGCCTGCGTCTGCGGCTGCTCTTCGAACTGCTGGCGCGGCTCAGGTTCGATCAGCGCATGGACCGAGTCAAGATCAGGCCTGACCGTGTCGTGGTCTGTGCCACCGATACGATCGTTGATCGGAACTGGAGCGGAGATCAGGGTGTCGCCGTCAAAATCGTCGGGCTCAACGCGCCGGTCTGCGCCATCGCTCACCCCGGCGCCTTCGTCCTCGCCCTCGCCCTCGCCCTCGATTAGCGTGGCCTCGATAACGGTGGCCTCGCTGATCGTTGCTTCATCGATGATCGTGCTCGCGAGGGCTTGTTCAGCGACGATGACGTCGACGGGGATGCGCTCGTGCAGGGGCTCGTCTGTGGACGACTCGTCTGTGGACGACTTCTCTGTCGGCGGATCCTTGACAGACTCTGCGTCGTTGACATCCAGCTCGGTTGAGGGCGATGCGTCGTGCTCGGCATCCGCAACGACGGGCGCCTCCTCGGCGATTCGGCCGTCGTCGTCCCGGGGCAGGTCGATCACCGCGATCGATCCGGTCAGCGCGAGTGCACCGTTGGCGTCGCGCACGACGTTCGGCGCCTCTTGTCCAGCGGCCTCGGCGCGCTGGCGAAGCTCACGCAGGGCCCGCCTGGTCATCGTGTACTCCGGGGCGGCGAGCTCCGTCGGGAGCGCGGCGCGCTCGGCCACGCCGACAGTGCCGGACGCGTCCGCCGGGGGGCTCCAGGGATCTTTCGGGGCGGCCGTCGTGATCGGTGCGAACGCGGCACGTCGGATGTCCGGGCGATAGTCGCGAACGCGATAACCGGCGGGGCCCTCGTGGCTGGGCTCGCCGGCGGCCGCGGAGGTGGCCGTCTCGGGAGCGGGCATTTCCGGCGCTGGCGTCTCGGAAGCAGGCGTCTCGGGAGCAGGCGTCTCGGGCGCGGGCGCATCGGGGGCAGACGTCTCGGCGGATGGGTCCCATTGCACGCGTCGTCCGGCTGACCGGCGCGGCGGGTTTTCGCTCGCCGTGCTCTCATCGACACTGGCGCTGTCGTCGAAGTCGGCAGGCGAATTGTCGCGCACCTGGCGTCGGCTGCGCGGCGGCTGGTCGTGCCACACTGTCATGTCGTGCTCCGATACAAATGGTGTTTGGAGATGTACTGAACGACACCGTCTGGGACCAGATACCACACTGGGAATCCCCGGCTGACCCGGCTTCGGCAATCGGTCGAGGAGATTGCCAGCGCGGGCACCTCGAGCAAGCTTACGTCCTGCTCGGGCAATCCGGAAACGGAGAGCGGATGTCCGGGCCGGGTCACCGCTACAAAGTGCGCCAGTTCGAACAGTTCGACGGCGTCCTTCCAGTCGATGATCTGCGCGACGGCGTCCGCCCCGGAGATAAAGAACAGGTCGGCATCCGGCCGTTCGGCCCGAAGGTCACGGAGGGTGTCAATGGTGTAGGTCGGCCCGATCCGGTCGATATCGACGCGGCTCACGGTAAAGGACGGGTTGGATGCCGTCGCGATCACGGTCATGAGGTAGCGGTGCTCACTCGCCGAAACGCCGGTCTTCTGGTAGGGCACCCCGGTCGGCACGAACACAACCTCGTCGAGGTTGAAGTGCTGTCGAACCTCGCTGGCGGCCGAAAGGTGGCCGTTGTGGATCGGGTCGAAGGTGCCGCCCATGACCCCGATTCTGGGGCGGAGCGAGGTGGAGTCGACCATCAGGCTTCTGGCCTAGTGGTGGTCGGCACCGTGACCGGCCTGGCCGCCGGTCTTCTGGCTGTGCCTGTTGGCGACATCGCGGAAGCTCCAGACGACGACCGCCAAGGCGAGGAAGGCGACCGCCGCGATCGCAGCGAAGACGAGGGCGGGAAAGGGAAGCGAGGACTCGGCCGTTTCGACGGCGAGGACGACTGCGTGGACTGACATGGCGATCTCCGTTCGGCGGCAACTGGGCCGCGGATCCCAGCGTACCGGGCAGAATCGCGACTAGCCGCGAACGTGCCCGGAACCGCGCACGATCCACTTCGTGCTGGTCAGCTCGCTGAGTCCCATCGGGCCGCGCGCATGCAGCTTTTGGGTGGAAATGCCCACTTCGGCGCCGAATCCGAATTCTCCGCCATCGGTGAACCGGGTGGAGGCGTTGACCATCACGACGGCCGAGTCGACCTCGGCGAGGAAGCGCTCGGCGCTCCTGACGTCGTTGGTGACGATCGATTCGGTGTGGTGGGTCGAATACCGGCGGATGTGCTCGATCGCGGCGTCGAGGTCGTCGACGATGCGCACCGACACGTCAAGTGACATGTATTCGGTGCTCCAGTCCTCCTCTGTCGCCGGCTCGGCATCGGCGAACAGGTCGAGGGTGCCCGCGTCGGCGTGCACCGTAACTCCGGATGCTCGCAGCCGGCCGAGCACCGGCGGGAGCAGACGGGCCGCCGATGCCCGGTGAACGAGAATGGTCTCGAGCGCGTTGCACACGCTCGGGCGCTGCACCTTCGCGTTGTGGGTGATCGCGACGGCCCACTCCTCGTCGGCCGATTCGTCGAGAAACACGTGCACGACTCCCGCGCCGGTCTCGATGACGGGCACCTTCGACTCCAGCACGACCGTGCTGATAAGACTCGCGCTCCCCCGCGGGATGAGCACATCGACAAGGCCCCTGGCCTGCATGAGCTCCCGTGCACCCTCCCGGCCGAACTCGTCGATGGTCTGCACGGCGTCTGCGGGGAGACCGACTGACGCGATCGCCTCCTGAATGAGTTCGACGAGCACCCGGTTGGTGTTCTCGGCGGCGCTCCCGCCGCGCAGCACGGCGGCGTTGCCGCTTTTGAGCGCGAGCGAAGCGATATCGACGGTCACATTAGGTCGCGCCTCGTAGATGGCGCCAACGACCCCGAATGGAACGCGCACTTCGCTGATAGAGAGGCCGTTGGGCAGCGTGCGGCCCCGAACCCACTCGCCCACCGGGTCAGCGATCGCGGCAATCTCGCCGACCGCGGCGGCGAGTGCGGCGAGACGACCCGCGTCGAGCCGGAGGCGATCCTGGAGGGCGACGCTCAGGGAGTTCGATCGCCCGTTCTCGAGGTCGCGTTCGTTCGCCGGGATAATGCGCTCGGCTCCAGCGGCGAGGGCAGCCGCAATGGCGAGAAGGGCGGAGTTCTTGAGATCGGCGGTCGCGGTAGCGAGAGTGATCGATGCCGCGCGCGCGGCGACCAGCTTGTCTGTGAGGGTCCGCACGGTGACGGTTCGAGAGGAAACGACGGTCTCAGTCATACAGATATCGTAGGGCGTTCCGGGCGCCCAGCCAGGTGGCGAGGCGCGTCAGCGGCGCGGCGGAGCAGGGTCGAACCAGGTGCCGATGTCGGCACCGTCGAGGGCCTCGGCCACCTGCGTCGTCGCGGCGAGAAGCACCGGTGTTCCGGATGCTGCCGCAAGGGTCGCCGCGGCAACCTTTGTACCTGCTCCCCCGGTTCCGACACCGGCGGACCCGATCTCTCCGAATTCGACGTTCCCGAGGTCCTCCCCGAATGCGACGTGGTGAATCGGCCGGGCCCCGGTCGTGCCCGGGGGCCTCGTGTACAGCGCGTCGACATCCGACAGCAGCACCAGCAGGTCGGCGTGCACGAGCTGGGCGACGAGCGACGCGAGCCGGTCGTTGTCGCCGAAGCGGATCTCGTGCGTCGCGACGGTGTCGTTCTCGTTGACAATCGGCAGGATGCGCAGCCCGAGGAGGCGTTCCATCGCGCGTTGCGCGTTGCTGCGGTGCACGGGGTTCTCGACGTCGCCAGCGGTGAGGAGCACCTGCCCTGCCACGATCTCGTACCGGTCGAGGCTGTCCTGATAGCGGTAGATCAACACGTTCTGCCCCACGGCCGCGGCGGCCTGCTGGGTCGCCAGGTCGGTCGGCCGGGAGTCGAGCCGAAGGTAGGGGATGCCGGTGGCGATCGCTCCTGACGACACCAGCACCACGTCCGATCCGCGCCCGTGCGCGGTCGCGAGCGCGTCGACGAGCGGGCCGATCTGGCCGGCGTTGGCTCCGCTGATCGACGAGGAGCCGACCTTGACGACGATTCGCTTGGCGCGGGGTATCTCGGCACGCGAGGCGATCCGTCCGCTGATCAGCGGGAGCTGGTCGGGCATCGTGGCGCTCAGTCGTCTTTCGCCGCGGCGTCGTTCGGGGCACCCTGACGGTCGATCTCGAAGCCCTCGTCGTCGTTCCACATCCCGGCGTTCCGTTCGCGCATCAACTCGTCCCGCGCGGCCGTCTTGGCGTCCATGCGCTCCAGATAGGTTTCACGGCGGCGACCGTGCGTCGCGCGCTGCGCCTCGGAGAGGCGGGGGTCGCTGCCACGCGGGGCCGTGGCGAGCTCAGCGGTGGAGCTCAGGGTCGGCTCCCAGTCGAAGACGTGGCCGTCCTTGCCGATGATGACCGTGGAGCCGGCAACCGCGCCCGACTTGAACAGCTCGTTCTCGACGCCGAGCTTCGCGAGCCGGTCGGCGAGGTAGCCGATGGCCTCGTCGTTGGTGAAGTCGGTCTGCGCGACCCAGCGTTCGGGCTTCTCGCCCACGACGCGGTAGATGTTCCCGCCGGAGCCGCCCTCGACCTTGATGACGAAGTTCGACTCGTTCACCGCGCGCGGGCGGATCACGATGCGGGGCTTCTCCGGTTCGGCGGCCTTGGCCGCACGTCCCTGGGCCACGAGCTCGCCGAGAGCGAAGGACAGCTGTCGCAGGCCCTCGTGGCTGACGGTGGAGATGTCGAAAACGCGGTAGCCCCGCGCCTCGAGGTCCGGGCGTACGAGCTCCGCGAGCTCCCTGGCCTCCGGCACGTCGATCTTGTTGAGCGCGATGAGCTGGGGGCGCTCGAGCAGCGGCAGCTGACCCTCCGGCACCGGGTAGGCGGCGAGCTCACCGAGGATGATGTCGAGGTCGCTGATGGGGTCACGGCCGGGTTCGAGGGTGGCGCAGTCGAGCACGTGCAGCAGTGCAGTGCATCGCTCGACGTGACGCAGGAACTCGAGCCCGAGGCCCTTTCCCTCGCTCGCGCCCTCGATCAGGCCGGGGACATCGGCGACGGTGTAGCGGGTGTCGCCGGACTCGACGACGCCAAGGTTCGGGTGCAACGTGGTGAACGGGTAGTCGGCGATCTTCGGCTTCGCGGCCGAGATTGCCGCCACGAGGCTCGACTTTCCCGCTGACGGGTAGCCAACGAGAGCGATGTCGGCGACGACCTTGAGCTCGAGGAGCACGTCGCCCTCCCAGCCGGGCGTTCCGAGCAGGGCGAAACCGGGGGCCTTGCGCTTGGTCGAGGCGAGGGACGCGTTGCCTAGTCCGCCCTGACCGGCGAGGGCGACGACGAAGCGCATGCCGGGCTCGACCATGTCGATGAGCTCCGTGCCGTCGGTGGACTTGACGACGGTGCCGACGGGCACGGGAAGGACCATGCCCTCGCCGTGGTAGCCGGCGCGGTGGTCGCCCATGCCGGGGCCGCCGTGCGGGGAGGTGCGATGCGGCGCGCGGTGGTAGCCGAGCAGGGTGGTCGTCTGCGTGTCGCTGACGAGGACGATATCGCCGCCGTCGCCGCCGTTGCCGCCATCCGGCCCGGCGAGGGGCTTGAACTTCTCCCGCTTGACCGAGACGCAGCCGTTTCCGCCGTGTCCTGCCTTGAGGTGCAGCGTGACCTGGTCAACGAAGGTAGCCATGATCGTGCTCCCTTCGTGCCGAGCTCTGCGGCGATTGTGGTGGCGCGGGCCTGGGTGGCCGCGCCGGACCGGTTGGGTTAAACAGTGAAAGCGAGCCGAAGCCCGCCCTCACTCTGGCTGCTGTGGCAGCCCGTGCAGAAACTATGCGGAGGCCGCGACTGACGCCTGGACGATGTTGACGACCTTGCGGCCACCCTTAGCGCCGAACTCGACCGAACCGGCCGAAAGCGCGAACAGCGTGTCGTCCTTGCCACGACCGACGTTCACGCCGGGGTGGAAGTGCGTGCCGCGCTGGCGGACGATGATCTCGCCCGATTTGACGACTTGTCCGCCGAAGCGCTTGACGCCGAGGTACTGCGCGTTGGAATCGCGACCGTTACGAGTGGAGCTTGCGCCCTTTTTGTGTGCCATGAGTGTTCAGCCCCTGCTGTGTAGGAAAAGTTAGTTGATGCTGGTGATCTTGACGCGCGTCAGTTCAGAGCGGTGGCCCTTACGAACTTTGTAACCCGTCTTGTTCTTGAACTTCTGGATGACGATCTTCGGGCCTCGGAGGTCGGTGATGACCTCGGCTGTCACTGTGACCTTCGCGAGCTCGGACGCGTCATGCGTGATCGAGTCTCCATCGACGAGCAGCACGGGGGCCAGCTCGATGTTGCCGTCTTTGTCGGCCTTGATTCGGTCGAGGACGACAATCGTGCCTACCTCTACCTTTTCCTGACGACCACCGGCGCGCACAACTGCGTAAACCACTTGGAACCCTAACTATTTGGATCTGACACACATCAGACAGAAAGATCATTGGCGCGCAATGCGGGCTTAGCCCAGCTCGCGCCAAGGGTCAACAATACGCGAACAAACCGTGCAGGGTCAAACCTGACCGGCCGCGTGTTGCTGTGAGTTCCACATGGCGGTTACAGATCGAGCATTCCGGAGACGTCGTAGTCGCGACTGTGTTCGCGCAGCCAGAGCCACAGCAGCACACCGGCGAGCAGGATCAGGGGGGTTGTCCCGACAAAGGCGAGGCCGGCGCGCTGCACTCCGGAGAACGCGGCCGAGCCAATGGCGAACAGGGCGAACTCCGAGGCATCCGGATCGAACAGGCGCGCCGCCGCCTCGACACCGCCCACCACGAGCCAGACGAACGCGACCAGGGCGGCGCCGATCCCCGCTGCCAGGAGCGCGCGGGTCAGAACATGGGCGAGGCGCAGCTCGGCGCCGATGGGGGCGAGCTGCCAGAGGCTGAGGAACACGCCGACTGAGAGCGGGAGGCTGCCCGTGAGTGCGGTCACTGTCTCGTGTTCGACGACAAGCGGAAGGAAAGAGCTCGATCCGGCCGGGACCGTCGCGAGTGAGATAAGAGCGGAGAGCAGCTGCTGCGCCAGAATCGTGGCGAACACGAGCAAGGCGGTTGCTGCCGCGACAAGGAGCCCACGCCTGCCAAACTTCACCCGCGCCATCCGTTCCGCTCCCCCGTGCCTAGAATCGCCAGATGGCAGTGCTTATCGATCAGCCTATGTGGCCTGCCCACGACACGCTGTGGTCGCACCTGGTGAGCGATGTCTCGCTTGAGGAGCTGCACGACTTCGCGGCCCGGTGCGGCATCCCCGCGCGGGCATTCGACCGGGACCACTACGACGTTCCCGCCGAGCGCTACGACGCCCTCGTCGGGGCGGGAGCTGTTCCCGTCGCGAACCGGGAACTCGTGCTGCGGCTGCGCTCGAGCGGCCTGCGCGTATCGCAGGCGGAGCGCCGCGGTACCGCCTGAGCCGGCTACCACTCGACCCCGAAGCCGTCGACGCTTCGGACGACCGCACCCGTCGCGATCTCGACCACAATGGACGAGATCGACGTCGACCTCGGATCCACCGCATACCCGTCGGGCACACTCGTCGACACGTTCGGGGTCACCGTGACGGCGACGTACTGGCCGTTCGGCGACACGGCGAAACTCTCGATGCTGCCCTGGCCGTCGGGGCTCTCGTAGAGGATTCGCACGATGTCACCGTCGGTGAAGACGACAAAACTCACGAAACGGCCCGTCGCCTCGTCGAGGATCGCGAGCTGCTGCAGGCGTCCTTGCGCATTGCCGAGCAGCTCGATATCTCCGCCGAACGTCGGGATGCCGTCGATCGGCGGGGTTGGCAGCCGCCGCTCCTCGCCGGTGGACAGCGACAGGGCGATGGCGCCGTACACATCGGCGACGACAATCTCGCCGCCATCGGGCGCCACGGTGATGAGGTCGGTGTAGCTGCCCAGCGGCGTCGCGGGGGCGCCATCGGCGAGGTCGAGCTGCAGGATGGTGTCGTCGACCGTGCGCGCCACCGCCGCACCTGCGGCCGAGACGAAGTTCCAGTCGAGCACGTCGAGGGGCGCTCCGTCGAGCCCGGGCACGGGAGCGGCATCCGGCGCCCCCTCGAGGTCGACGGTGAACAGCGTGCCGGTGTACTCCGGGCTATCCCGGTCGAGGCTCGTCACGGTGAAAGCGAGGATGCCAGAATCCGGGGCGGAACCGAGGGTGTCGAAGGTGACGTTGCGCGGTACCCCGAGCGACTGCGTCGCGCCGTCCGCGAGGCTGACGACCGACAGTGAACCGGCGCCATCCTCGCCCAGGGTCACGACGGCGACGGCGCCTGGGAACATTACGAAGTCCTGAATGCGCTCGGCCTCGAAAATCGTCTGCCGCTCGTCGCCGCTGACGCCGATGCTGAGAATGCGGTCGCGCTCTCCCAGCTGCGCGGGGTCAGCCCGATCAAGATAGGTGAACACCCCCGCGGCAGTCGTGAAAGCGTGCCGGAACTCGGACTCGCGGTGCTGGTACCGGCTCGTCACCCCGGACACCGTGACGGTGTAGTCGGTGTCGAAGGCGAGGAGGCCGGTGAACTGGATCTGGATGATGTCGTTCTCCACCGCCACGGAGAACGGCACTGCCGGGGAGATCTCGACCTGCGCGGGGTCGACGTCGGACACCGCCTGGTTGGCGAACAGCCTGAGCTGCTGATCGGGGGCCGTGACCACGCGCTCCGTGTCGACGATCGCGCTCTGCAGCTTGGGGCCCTGGACGAAGCTGAGGGCGACGAACACAGCGCACACGGCCAGCAGTGAAAGCACGATGGCGCTCAGCGCGCGGCTGAAGTAGTCGCCGCCGGGCACGCCCGGCGAGAAGATGCCCATCAGTACAGGTAGGGTTCGGTCGGCTGCTCGGTCACTTGGATATCAGCGGGGACGAGCACGATCGGCTGCGTGCCCTGACGGCTCGGGTTCGCCCGAAAACCGCCGTCGACGGCGACCCATTCGTCGACGGAGAAAGCGCCTTCCCAATTCTCCAAATACACCGGCAGGCCGATCGGTTGAGCGTCGACCGCGCAGCAGGTGATCACGAACCGGGAGAGGTAGAACATGTTGTCCGGGTCATCCGGATGCCGGGTGATGAATCCGACGACGGAAGCGGGTTTGCTGTCGTAAAAGGCGACGTCGCTGGTCTGGCGCAGGAGCGACGCCCAGTCGAGCACCGTGAACGAGGCGACCGCGGCATCCGTCGCCGACGCAACGTCGTCGACGCTCGCACCGTCTGTGCGCACCCCGGTGGTGTTGATCCCGCGTTGGTCGGCTGTCGCCGATGACAGCGTGGCCGGCGGGAGGACCATGAGGGTCGCGGCGAGCGTGAGGGTCGCCGCGGTCGCGATACCCGAGAGGATGGCGCCGGTGCCGGAAGGCCGCTCGTCGTGGTCATGGGTTGCACGCGGTAGGAAGCTTGCGACGACGAAGGCGAGTCCGATCACGGCCATGATGACGGTGAAGAGCACGTAGCGGGGGTGGATGTAGAGGATCAGCTGGCCTGTCGCGGCGAGCCAGATACTCACGACGATCGAGACCGTCATGAGCGCCAGGCCCTGCCACCGCCAGACTGCCGACATCATCGCGCTACGCCACATAGTTCACCACCAGTCCGATCGCCGCGCTGACCAGCGCGACGACGAGGGTCAGCTGCACGAGGGTTCTCGTCGTAAAGGTCGTGCGCATCATCGCGAGCATCTTGATGTCGACGATCGGGCCGAAGACGAGGAAGGTCACAATCGATCCCGGCATGAAGGTGCTGGCGAACGGGAGGATGAAGAACGCGTCGACGTTAGAGCAGACGGAGATGACGAAGGCGAGCACCATCATTGCGAGGATCGACCAGAGCGGGTTGCTGCCCAGGTTCACGAGCACCGCGCGGGGCACCAGCACCTGCACCAGCCCAGCGAGAAGTGCGCCGATGAACAGGGCGGGCATGATCACCCCGGTCTCGCGCACGAACAGTTCGATGCTTTTCTGGGCTCTCGTCTGGCGTTGCT
>Ga0335397_10001089_pt1 | contig 36666 bp, 39 predicted proteins | sample MAT04_FD_205740 | JGI IMG/M metagenome (GOLD analysis project Ga0335397, IMG submission 205740) | Freshwater microbial communities from Lake Fryxell liftoff mats and glacier meltwater in Antarctica - MAT-04 (spades assembly) (version 2) ... | reverse complement strand
ATGATACTGCAAAAAATGGTTCAAAAAAAGGATTATTTTATAAAAAATCTTGTGAATTGATAAATTTACGATAAGTAATTTTCTTGAATGGAATAGTGCCTATTTTAGGCTGGGGAATTTAGGATTATGTCCGTCATGATTTAAGAGCATTTAACATTGGTTCCCATGTCATTTTTTTAAAAATGACTCATTATGGTATTGCAGTTATTCGGGTGCTTCATCAATCCATGGACTTTAGCAGACACTTTTGATTACAACTGAGCACATCTCTTTCGATCATAGGGGTATGTGTTTTTTGCCAGCGACAAGCACCTTTCGCCAGTAACTTTTCTTCAATAAATAAATTACCACAAGAAAAACACTTAAAAAAACTATTACGAAAACGCCCATGCGATAACGAACCAACTTGGATGGTTCCCCGGCATAAACTAAAAAAGTCACTACATCTTGCAAAATACCGTTGAATTCATCTTCACTCAAACCACCTGCCTGAGTATGCTCTGCCAACGGAGCAAACACATTTGGCATTGCTACATCAGGAATTAATACATTATTTGAGCCAAATGGACGGGAGCTATCCGGGTAAAAACTTTTTAAATAAGTATATAACCATGAGGGACTTCTTACCCGGGCAATCAATGATAAATCAGGCGGAACCGTGCCAAACCATTGTCTTGCTTCGGTTGGCGGCATGTTTATTTTAATTGGATCATTAATTTGAGCGTGCGTAAAAATCAAATTACTTGCAAGCTGTTCGTCCGGTTTACCATTAACTGTTACCAAACCTAAATCAATAGCCATACGGTCAAAACGTAAATAACGTAGCGAATGACAACCGGAACAATAGTTCATGAAAACACGCGCACCACGTTGTAATGCAGGCTGATCAGTTAATTTAATATCTACGGGCAAAAGTTGGGATATTTTAACATCAGAAGCATCAAGCAACGTTGCTGACAACAGAATAATCAGACTTGCCAGCAAGCGATGTCCTCTCATTTCATTATCCTGTCCGGCACTGTTCTATGAGCTTCCATTCGGCTATATACAGGCATTAATATAAAATAGAGGAAATATACAGTTGTGCAAATTCGGGCAACTATTTGTTTAACCGGTGTTACCGGTACCGTTCCCAAATAACCCAAAGTAATAAAACAGACTATCATTAAAGCCAGGGCAAGGCGTGATAAATAACCTTTATAGCGCATTGACTTTACAGGGCTTTTATCAAGCCATGGTAAAAATATTAAAATCATTACGCCTGAACCCATAGCAATCACGCCCGTTAATTTATCAGGAATTGCCCGTAGAATGGAATAAAATGGTGTCATATACCAAACGGGCGTTATTAAATCCGGGGTTACCATAGGATCCGCAGGAATAAAATTGGTTGGCTCAAGAAAATAGCCGTGCATATCAGGCATAAAAAAGACTACTGCAAAAAAACCGATTAAAAACACCGTCAATCCAAATAAATCTTTAATCGTGTAATAAGGATGAAAGGGAATACCATCCAAAGGCTTGCCGTCCCTATTTAACTGTTTTCTGATTTCAATACCTTCAGGATTATTTGAGCCAACCTGATGCAAAGCCACTATATGCAAGCCAACTAAAACTGTTAATAGTAACGGTATGCCTATTACATGCAATGCGAAAAAACGATGTAACGTTGCGTCACTAACATGATAATCTCCCTGAACCCAGGTTACCAGATTATCACCGACGTAAGGAATTGCGCTTAATAATGATGTAATTACTTGCGCTCCCCAATAGGACATTTGCCCCCAGGGAAGCAGGTAACCACAAAACGCTTCCGCTAAAATGAGGATAAACATCGCCATTCCCAAAAGCCAGACCAGTTCACGGGGCTTTTTATATGAACCGTATAACAACGCACGAAACATATGCAGATAAACAACAATCAATAACGCTGATGCCCCCGTTGAATGCATGTAACGCAGTAGCCAGCCATAGTTTACATCGCGCATAATATACTCTATGGATGCAAAAGCCTGGCTTGCTGAAGGGGTATAAAACATTGTTAACCATAAACCGGTAACCAATTGATTTATAAGAACAGCCGTTGATAAAAATCCGAAATAATAGAAAAAATTCAGGTTTTTGGGAACATAATATTCGCTGGCATGTTTCTTCCAGGCGCTTAACAAAGGAAATCGCTCGTTAATCCAATTAACTAAATTACCCATGAGTACCTTCCTCTTCCCCAATAACAATCACTGTTTCACCGATAAAATGATAAGGTGGTACTTCAAGATTAATAGGTGCGGGTACGCCTTTAAACACTCTGCCTGACATATCAAATGTTGAACCATGACAAGGGCAGTAGAAACCACCAGGCCATTGTGAACCAATTTGATTAGCTGTTGGGGTATATTTAGGTGAGCATCCTAAATGGGTACAAATACCAACGAGGACTAGAAACTCTGGGTTAATGGATCGATATTGATTCTTTGCATAATCAGGTTGTTGATTTACAACAGACAGTGGATCGCGTAATTGCTCATTATGCTCATTTAAATGCGCGAGCATTTCTTTGGTGCGTCGAATAATCCAAACTGGTTTACCACGCCACTCAATCGTCACCTGTTGGCCAGGTTCAATATTACTCAAATCAACCTGTACTGGCGCTCCCGCAGCCTGCGCCTTTGCGCTGGGCATCAACGAAGACACCAATGGTGTGAGTGCACAGATAGCACCTATTCCTCCTAGCACACCGCTGCCGACTAGTAAAAATTTTCGACGTTGCTCATCAATCTGATCATCGGATAATTGTTCAGGATGCTCGTCTTTGCTGTTATCGCTCACAATTTTTTATCCTGTACACAAAGCCGCTTATAGCGTGTAGGGTGGGTAAAGGAGCGGCAAGCGACGTGCCCACGCGTAAAAGTGGTGGGGTGAATTCACCGGGGGAAAAGAAAAAAAACCCCGCTGAGAGCGGGGTCGATAAAACGTGATTAACGTTTTGAGTACTGTGTAGCACGACGAGCTTTGTGCAAACCAACTTTTTTACGTTCAACTTTACGTGAGTCACGAGTTAACAAACCACGTGCACGTAATTTTCTACGGAAAGAGTCAGCTGAAGCTTCAGCATCTTCTGCCAAATCCTGCTCATCATATTTAACTAAAGCGCGAGCAATACCAAGGCGAATCGCTCCAGCCTGGCCAGAAATCCCGCCGCCAACTACTGTAATGTACAAATCAAATTTGCCAACCATATCAACAGCTTCTAAAGCCTGACGAACGACCATGCAAGATGTTTCTCGACCAAAATAGTCTTCCAGAACACGGTTGTTAACTTTAATCTCGCCCTTTCCAGGACGCATGAACACGCGAGCCGATGAACTTTTTCGACGGCCTGTGCCATAGTATTGCTGCATTTCAGCCATAATACTTATTCCTCAATCACTAGTTGCTTGGGTTGCTGTGCAGTATGCGGATGTTCATTACCAGCATAAACTTTCAGCTTGCGGTACATTTCTCGGCCCAAAGGATTCTTGGGGAGCATGCCTTTCACTGCCAGCTCAATGATACGCGCTGGATTTTTATCCTGCAACTTATCAAAAGTAATGGATTTTATGCCACCGGGAAAGCCAGAGTGACGAAAGTACTCTTTACGCTTGAACTTACGTCCGGTAACAACAACTTTTTCTGCATTCGTCACAACGATAAAATCGCCAGTGTCGACGTGTGGTGTATATTCCGCTTTGTGCTTGCCACGTAAACGACGAGCAATCTCGGTAGCAAGACGACCTAATACTTTGTCGCTAGCATCGACTACATACCAGTCACGTTTGACTTCGTGAGCCTTAGCGCTAAATGTCTTCATTAATTAACTCCGTACCGCCTCTTTGATGGTAATCTTTCAATCTTGGACGGGCGATTTTAACCAAAACTGCGTTATCCTACAAGTAAATTAATCGAAAACTTACAGGATTTTTAATAATTTATTGAATATTAACATTTAATTTTCGATAAGCAAATGCTCAACCAGCTGATTATTTAACATATGGCCATTAATTATCGCATCAATGTCATCAATTGATGTATAACGATACCATATTCCTTCCGGATAAATAACCATGCATGGACCTGAATGGCAGCGACCAAGGCATCCGGATTTACTAACACGGATTTTGCCGGGGCCATGCAACTCAAGCTCGAGTAACCTGGATTTTAAGTGATCAAAAAAAACTTCACCGCCAAGATTGGCACAGCAGGCTTTGCCTGCTGCTTTTTGATTTATGCATAAAAACACATGTTTTTGATAATGATTCAACGACCTATTTTCCTCTTTCTTCAACTTTTGTTTTTAATTTAAGACCAGGCTTAAATGTTACAACACGCCGCGCAGCAACTGGTATTTCCTCACCAGTTTTAGGATTCCTTCCTGGGCGTTGCGGTTTATCACGTAAAGTAAAATTACCAAAACCTGACAGCTTGACGTGCTTACCGTTTTCCAAAGAAAAACGAATAGTTTCGAAAAACTGTTCGACCATTTCTTTCGAATCAGCCTTACCCAAACCCAATTCAGCAAACAGACTTTCAGCAATCATTGCTTTACTTAGTGCATTCACGATTAGTCCCTCAATGTAATGGCAAACTTGTCTTCCAGTATTTTGATTATAGCACTAATTACGTCATTGATCTCATTGTCAATTAAGGTTCGATTATCGTCCTGCAGCGTCAACGCTACCGCAAGGCTTTTCTTCCCTGCTGGTATATGTACGCCCATGTAAACATCAAACACCGTAAACGATTTTAACCAGTCTTTATTGACAGTCTGCCGGATTACCTGCTCAATCTGAGCGAAGGTAATTGTGTTATCCACCAAAAAGGACAAATCTCGTCTTATTTGGGGGAATTTTGATATTTGCTGGTAACGTACTACCTGCTGGTCAAGCAACATTTCCAGTTTTAGTTCAAATAAAATAACTTCATCGACCATATCCAGCGCATCAGCAATTTGGGGATGTAGCACGCCACACCACCCTGCTTCCTGACCTGCGATTAAAATCGCTGCTGATTTACCTGGATGCAACGCTGGACAAAGACGGCTTACAAACTCCACTGATGTAATATGTAACGCATCAAATAAAGCCTGTAAATCACCTTTTAAATCATAAAAATCAAATTTTCTTGCTTCCTCATTCCAGCTTATGGCCGATTTTTCGCCAGTCAACAAGCCAGCTGCAGTAACATACTCTCGTAATTTATCGTTTTCCTGCGCAAAAATAACGCCGGTTTCAATAAATTTTATACTCGTTTGCTGGCGATGAATATTATAAATCATCGATGCAATTAATCCTGGCCACATACCAACGCGCATTTGTGACAACTCAGAGGAAATTGGATTAAGTAATGTTTTTGCTTCTACTTCTGGATAAAGGATTTTTTGCAATTCTGGATCAACGAAGCTATAACTGATTGTTTCGTGATAAGAGCGAGTTGTAAAAAATCGGGTTAATCGGTTTGCTATTACTTCAACAGGATTAATCACTCCTGCCTGGACGGTTGTAATCATTTTCTCGCCGGGAATCTTATCATAGCCATACAGACGGATAACTTCCTCAATTAAATCAACATCAAGACGAATATCAAAACGATGCGAAGGTACAGTTACCTGCCAAATAATTGCGTTGGTATCTAATACCATGCCTAAACCGGCAAGCATTTTGGCCATTACTTCGTCAGGCATTTCAATGCCAGTTAATTGCATTACTTTTGCTGGATTAAACTGAATCACTGCTTGGGCAGGCAATGTTTCTGCATTAGTAATAATAGTAATTGGCCCTGCTTTACCACCGATAATTTCTAATAATAACTCCGTTGCTCTTTCCATTGCTTTAATGGAAAGCTCGGGATCAACACCTCGTTCATAACGTTGCGATGAATCCGTAAATAATCCATAGTTACGAGCAACCCCTGCAATCGCTGGCGCTGCAAAATAAGCGCTTTCCAGAAAAATATCACAGGTATTTTCATCGACGGCGCTGTCTGATCCACCCATTATTCCGGCAAGTGCGAGGGGTTTATGATCATCTGCAATAACCAGAATATTCTCTTTAAGTGTAACTTTCTGACCATCAAGCAATGTAAGTTTTTCATCAACCTGACCATATCTTACGGTGATATCCCCTTGCAGCTTGTTAAAATCAAAGGCATGCATAGGCTGACCTAACTCAAGCATAACGTAATTCGTAATATCTACAACAGGGTGAATAGTACGTATCCCGGAACGGCGTAAACGCTCGCGCATCCATAAAGGCGTTGTAATTTGAGAATTAATACCGCGAATAATTCGGCCGCAATATTGCGGACAGCCCTTTATTGCTTTGACATGAATATTTTTTTGCTCATCTATAGCAGGTGTATTATTTTTAATTGAAAAGGGCAACAAAGGTGAACCGGTCAGGGCAGAAACTTCTCTTGCTATACCCAGCACACTCAGACAATCTGCGCGGTTAGGGGTTAGATCTATATCAAATACACTGTCATTAAGTGACAGGTATTCGCGCAAGTCCATGCCTATGGGTGCATCATCATCCAATTCAATGATTCCTTCAGAAGTATCTGTAAGACCCAGTTCACTGGCTGAACACAGCATGCCTTGAGACAACTCACCGCGTAATTTTGCTTCTTTAATAACAAAATCACCAGGTAGCGTCGCGCCAATCTGTGCTAAAGCTACTTTTAACCCAGCTCGTACATTTGATGCGCCACACACAATTTTTAATGGTTCTGTCTGGCCAATATCAACATCGCACAAACTTAATTTGTCAGCCTGAGGATGCGCTGTTGTTCGAAGCACTTTTGCCACGATAACCTGTTGAAATGCCCCTGCAACCGAATTAAGCGCATCGACCTCCAAACCAGCCATAGTGAGAAGCTCAGCCAGTTGTTGTCCATTAAGCGCAGGATTTACCCATTGTCGTAACCAAATTTCACTAACTTTCATTATCAATATCCATCCACTATCTGGAGACTGTTTAAAATTGCTTTAAAAAGGTTAAATCATTTTCAAACATCATGCGTAAATCATCGATGCCAAAATACAACATAGCCAATCTATCCATTCCCATACCAAAAGCCCAGCCTTGGTATTCATCACTTGAGATATTAACTGCAGCCAGTACATTTGGATGCACCATTCCACAGCCTAATACTTCCAGCCAACCAGTAAATTTACATGAACGACAACCTTTGCCATAACATTGAGTACATTCGATATCAACTTCAGCAGAAGGTTCTGTAAACGGGAAATAGGATGGCCTGAAACGTAGTGCTAATTCACGACCAAAAAAGCTGGCAAAAAAATCCTGCAGCAAACCGCGCAGGTTAGTCAGGGTTGCCTGCTTGTCAATTAATAACCCTTCTACCTGATGAAACATCGGTGTGTGAGTTAAATCTGAATCGCAACGATAAACTCGCCCAGGTGCAATTAAACGCAATGGGGGTTGTCGATTTTCCATAGTCCTGATTTGGACTGGTGACGTATGTGTTCGTAATAAACTACCATCACCAAAATAAAATGTATCGTGCATAGCACGCGCTGGATGGTGGTCAGAAATATTTAATGCTTCAAAATTATAAAATTCTGTTTCAATTTCCGGTCCGGTAACAATATCAAAACCAAGTCGTGTAAAGTAGTCATTAATAAATTGTTTAACCTGAGTGACCGGATGAGTTGAACCAAATTTATTCTGTCTGCCGGGAAGCGTGACATCAATTTGTTCTGCAGCCAGTTTTTTCTGTAATTGCTGCTCTTTGAGGATCAGCATTTTTTCTTCAATCAGTGCGCTGACTTCACGCTTGGCTTGATTGACCAGTTGCCCCATTTTTGGTTTTTCTTCGGCACTTAAATTGACAAGGTTTTTCAAAATTTCAGTAAGTTTGCCTTTTTTTCCCAGATAATCAACGCGTATTGCTTCAAGAGAATTTATATCCTGTGCCGCATTGATTGCATCAGCAGCCTGTTGCTGCAATTCGGAGATATCATGCATCATGTTGATCCACATGTAAAAAAGGAGGCTGATGCCTCCCTTGTTAATTACAACGATAATCGAAAATCAAGAAGCCAATGCAGCTTTAGCTTGTTCAGCAACTGCAGCAAATGCTACTTTATCGTGTACAGCCATATCAGCCAGTATTTTTCTGTCCAGTTCAATAGCAGCTTTCTTCAAACCGTCAATTAAACGGCTGTATGATAAACCACATTCACGTGCCTGTGCATTGATACGGGTAATCCAAAGTGCACGGAACTGTCGTTTTTTCTGACGGCGATCACGGTACGCATATTGGCCAGCTTTAATTACCGCTTGTTTAGCAACACGGTAGGTACGACTGCGAGCACCATAATAACCTTTGGCTTGATCTAAAATTTTCTTATGACGTGCTTTAGCCGTCACACCACGTTTTACTCTTGGCATTTCTAATTCTCCCCTTAACTACCGTGCAACATACGCTCAGCCAGACGCGCATCACATTTCTTCAATGTACCATTAGACACACGAAGATGACGTTTTTGCTTGGTGGACTTATGGGTAAGAATATGATTCCTATAAGCACGTCGGCGCTTGATAGCACCACTTGCAGTCTTACGGAAGCGTTTTGCTGCTCCACGATGTGACTTTAATTTTGGCATAACATGTACTCCGCATTTGTTCTGCTACATAATATTTGATAGCAATTCAGAATTCGTATGGCTTAAAAGACATAAAAAAAACTTCATTCCCACCTTACTTTTTCTTTGGTGCCAAGACCATAAGTAACTGGCGTCCTTCGCGTTTTGCCTGTTGCTCTACTACAGCGTAAACCGCTGTATCCTGCATCAGACGCTCCATTAGTCTCATACCAATATCCTGGTGAGCCATTTCACGACCACGAAAACGTAGCGTTACTTTAACTTTATCACCATGATCAAGGAAACGGATCAGGTTGCGTAGCTTGACCTGATAATCTCCATCTTCCGTCGTAGGACGGAATTTTAGCTCTTTGACCTGAATTTTTTTCTGGTTTTTCTTTGCTTCACCCAGTTTTTTACTCAGTTCAAAAAGATATTTACCGTGATCCATAATACGGCATACGGGTGGCTTGGCCGATGGTGAAATTTCCACCAAATCAAAGCCGCCCTCCAATGCTGCATGTAATGCTTCGCGCGTTGATATAATTCCAACCTGATTGCCTTCAGCATCAATCAGGCGTACCTCAGGTACATTGATCTGCTCGTTAATTCGTGCGCGATCGCTATCACGTTTATTTGGTGCGGTAATAGTAATTCCTCCAGCTAATTTTAAGCACGACCTTTGGCAATAATTTCTTGCCTCAATAGATCGCATACTGACTCAATTGTCATCACACCCAGGTCTTGTCCCTCACGTGAGCGAACCGCAACCGAGTCTGTTTCAACTTCCTTATCGCCGATAACGAGTAAATAAGGAATTTTCTGTAAAGTGTGTTCACGGATTTTAAAGCCAATCTTCTCATTTCTCAAGTCAAAAATTACTCTAAAGCCCTGCTTTTGTAAAATTTTGGTAACTTTGTCAGCAAAATCATGCTGTTTTTCACTGATAGTTAGCACTGCGACCTGTGTAGGGGCAAGCCATAAAGGAAAACGACCAGCATAATGCTCAATCAAAATTCCCATAAAACGTTCGAATGATCCCAAAATAGCGCGATGAAGCATTACTGGTATCTGTTTACTGCCATCTTCGGCAATATAATCAGCACCTAAACGCTCAGGCATTGAGAAATCGACCTGAATAGTACCACATTGCCAGATTCTACCCAAACAATCTGCCAAAGAACATTCGATCTTGGGTCCGTAAAAAGCGCCTTCACCCGGTGCATCCACCCATTCAATATTTCTGCCACGCATGGCATCTTTAAGCGCATTTTCTGCTTTATCCCATACCGCATCACTGCCAACACGCTTTTCAGGGCGCAAAGCCAGACGGTATTTAATTTCTGCAAAACCAAAATCGGCATAAACTGACTGAACCAGTTCTAACATCATAGCAACTTCTGATTGAATTTGCTCTTCGGTACAGAAAATATGTGCATCATCCTGCACCATATTTCTTACACGCATCAAACCATGTAATGAGCCAGATGGCTCACAGCGGTGGCAGTTGCCAAACTCAGATAACCGCAGCGGTAAATCACGATAACTTTTTAGCCCATGATTATAAACCTGTACATGACAGGGGCAATTCATTGGTTTCACAGCATAATGACGATTATCAGTTTCAGTTACAAACATTTCGTCGCGGAAATTTTCCCAGTGTCCTGATTTTTCCCAAAGCGAACGATCAACTAATTGCGGCGTTTTGATTTCCTGATAACCAAAATCAACCAAACGCGCTCGCATATATTGTTCAAGGATTTGATAAACAGTCCAACCTTTCGGATGCCAGAATACCATACCTGGTGCAATATCCTGAAAATGAAACAGATCCAGCGCCTTACCTAATTTACGGTGATCGCGCTTTTCGGCTTCTTCCAGTCTGTGCAAATAAGCTTCGAGCGATTTTTTATCTGTCCAGGCAGTACCATAAATGCGTTGCAGCATTTCATTACGTGCATCCCCGCGCCAGTAGGCTCCAGCTAATTTGGTTAATTTAAAAGCTTTTAAACGGCCGGTGGAAGGGACATGCGGCCCACGGCATAAATCCTCAAAATCACCTTGCTTATAGAGTGAAAGCACTTCATTGGCCGGGATATCAGCAATAATTTTTGCCTTGTATTCTTCACCCAGACTTTTAAAGTAACTGATTGCTTCATCGCGCGGCAGCTCTCGGCGTGTAATCGGTAAATCAGCCTTGGCAAATTCATACATCTTTGCTTCAATGCTTTCTAAATCTTCAGGCGTAAATGGCCTTTCAAAAGAAAAGTCGTAATAAAATCCATCATCAATTACAGGCCCGATAGTAACCTGTGCAGCAGGAAACAGCGATTTAACTGCCTGAGCGAGTAAATGAGCAGCCGAATGACGAATCACTTCAAGGCTTTGCTCTTGCTTTTCAGTAATAATAACCAAATCACAATCATTGGCAATAAGAAAACTGGTATCGACCAAATGACCATCAACAGTGCCTGCCAATGCAGCTTTTGCCAGCCCAGGGCTAATTTCGTGAGCTACGTCATATACACTTACCGAGTGTTCATAGTGCTTGACTTGCCCATCAGGCAATTTAATATTTGGCATTGCTTGCTCCCTAATGTCACCAGGCAATAAAAATCGACTCTCAACAAAAAAACCCTGCGCAGCAGGGTTAATATGGTAGGCACGAGTGGGATCGAACCACCGACCACCACCATGTCAAGGTGGTGCTCTACCACTGAGCTACGTGCCTGAAATTCGTTCTCCGTTATGGAGTTGCGGAATTATATATAAGCTGTTATGACAAAGCAAATATATTTTTCAGCATTGTCCGTAAGAATAAATGCCTATGAGGCTTTTGGTGGAACAATGACGTGGACACCCAACGTTTTTCGCTTTAATTCTGCGTGCCAAAGATCGTACATTGTTTGCATATTAGCCCACATCTCACTGCTTGTATTTAACGCTATGGATAGTCTAACGGACATTTCTGGACTTATTCCTGATTTTTCATTAATTAATTTAGACAATGTAATACGTCCAACCCCTAACTGCTTAGCTGCTTCTGTTACAGTTAAACCTGTCCCATCAATCAGTGCTCGCTTAACAATTTTTCCTGGATGAGGTGGATTGTGCATTAACATGAATATACTCCTATTATTTTAATGATAATCAACATAATTGACTAAAACAGCATCTTCACCATCAAATTGAAAAATAAAACGCCAATTTTTGTTCACTTTTACCGAATAAAATGATTTTAAATTACCTACTAAAGGATGAAAATTATTGCCAGGCGTATCCATATCCTCTGGGCAAATGGCGCTGGAAAGCTGCATCAACAAAATACGAAGAACTTCTGCATGATGAGGTTGAATTCCAGAAGTGCTTCCTGTTTCATAAAATCGTTTAAGACCTTTATGCTGCCAACTTTTGATCATAATTAAAGTGTATCCTGAGTGTATACAGAAGTCAATATTTAAGGGTACTTAATCCCGTGCATTCACTTAATTTTTAGCTTTTTTCAATATCCGATATAAAGAAGCCTCGCCCAAGCAGCGATGCTAGAGTAATTTTTGATTTACCACTTGCTACATGAACAGTATAGAAAGGCTTGAATTGACCAATTCAAGCCATAAACATGCGAAGCTGGATGCTATGGTAAACCACTTTTCCTCTTCATGGACTTTGCTGAAATACTCTTTTCCATTGTGTATTTCATTTTCCTTTAGTTTGGACTTATTTGAAACTCTCCGTTGGTTTCAGGATCATCTTAGCATTTTGCTTTCGTTTGTCAAGAATAAATTTCCAAACGAAATGATAAGTTTCGCTTTATTAGGAAATTTGCACCTTTGAAGTCATTTTGATACACTTTCAGTCAATAATCCTCAAATGAAAATCTCCCTTTATGGAAAAAGTTGATCTCACCAAACAGTTTGCAATCCGATTACGGGAAGCCATGCTTTCCGCGGGAATGAATTCGCAACGATCAACTTCTGGCGTTTCAATTCATAAGCTCGCTGAAATTACAGGCTATTCCTTACAAATCTGTCGAAAATATCTGCGCGGTGAAGCTATTCCTGAACCTGTTAAATTAGCTGAAATAGCTGAGAAACTTAATGTTTCGCCTGGATGGTTACTTTTTGGTAATAGTCATGATCATGCGCCGGTAAAAGACGATAGCGTTATTATTAGTAAAATTTTGCTCCACTATATATTCACAAAGACCCGCGAATTATATAATGGGACTCGTATTGATGAAGAGGTAGCTGATTTTTTACTTGATTTAATTAATGACATCAGTCAAATTAACGCCAGTGAAGACCAATCAAAAAAAATTATTGATTTGGCATTAGCTTCAATAAAGCATTTTAATCCTTAATTATGGAATGTTGTAAGTCGTACTCATGGAAAATAACTCTGAAAATATAAAAATCCATCCTTATTTTATTGAAACCCTTTTTGGTTATAAAAGTAAAATGTTCAGGGTGTTCCGAGATGTGCTTGGTATTCATGAAATAAATCATATATCAATAACCCGTGTTAATTCACAAGGACAGCTTCTTGTGTTGTCATCAACACCCGCCATGGAATTTAATCTGTTTACCAGTAATTTATGGCGCTTTGATAACAGTTATAATTCGGAATGGTTTTACAGCTGTTTACAAGCGGAGTGGCGTTCCCTGTATGCACCCGAACGTTATGATGAGCTTTATTATTTAAAACAAATTAAGCACCAGCTACCCTTAGGGCAATCATTAGCTGCAAGGCAGGCAAACAACCATTATATTTATTCAATCGCAAGCAAGCGTGAAAGTCCTGATGCTCAGGATATATTCCACGCCTCTCGAGATAATTTTTATAAAATAGGACAATATTGTACACAGTTATTATTACCTTATTTTGAGGAACAGGAATTTCGATTGTCAGAGTCTTATCAAGAGGAATTAATTTAATTATGAAGCACCAGACTAAAGCAATTTTGGGTGGATTTATTGGTAATATAGTGGAAGCCTATGACATTTCTATTTGTTACTTTCTTTCAAGCGAAATTTCACGTGTTCTCCTTGGTAATGATAAAGGCAATCCTACCGTGGTGCTGGGATTAATTTTTCTGGCCTATCTGGCTAAGCCCATTGGCGCATTTATTCTGGGATTATTCTCCGATTTGTATGGACGAAAAAATGTCTTGATGTTTTCCATCCTCATCATGGGATTTTCAACGGCATTAATAGGATTAATACCGGGTTATCAACAAATTGGCTTATGTTCGGCCCTCCTCTTATTACTTTTAAGAACCGTACAAAGTATGGCACTTGGTTCTGAATTTTTAAATTCTGCTTCTTTCCTGGTCGAAAGTGGCGATTTAAAACAACGAGGATTCCGTGGATGTTGGCCTTCTGTAGGTGTTAAAGGTGGCTATCTTGTAGCCTGCGTTGTAGTAGAAGCAGTACATTATGCGAATCAATTTTATCCTGAGGCGGACTGGTTCTGGCGTATCCCCTTTATTCTCGCTGCTTTCACAACTATTATTGGTTTTTATATTCGATCAGGAATGCCGGAAAGTCTTGCTTATATTGTTTATTATGCTGACAGAGCCAAACCCACAACAGCGATGATTTATCGGCAATCGATAGAATTTGTAAAAAAATCACCGTTTTTATTTAATTATGCCTTTTTTGCGAGCTTTTTATCCGTAGCTACCGGTTTTTTCTTTTATCTTTATATTCCTTTGCATGCGCTCCAATATTCGCATTTATCTCATTCGTTTATTATTGCGTCAACCACTGCATCATTGGCTTTCGTAACAGTCCTGATTCCCCTCTTCGGCTGGATCTCTGACAAACTCGACCGTCTGAAAATGCTTGCTTTTGCGACTAGTGGTTTACTGGTTATGGCCTACCCCTTCATGCAGGCCGTCAACTTTGGCCAGGCAAGCTATTTTTTGCTTATGCAGATGGCCATTTCAATTCCATGTGCCTGTTACTACAGTGTTTCATCTGTTTTGTTAACAGAATTATTTCCATTGCAAATCAGATGTACGGCGTTATCTATTGTTTTTTCTATTGCCGCAAGTCTTGCAGCGGGTGTTCCCCCCTTACTTGCTGATTATCTGTCAAGAACAACACAAGAGCCTAATTCGCCTGCATTGATAATGATATTTTTAGCAACCGCCGTATTGATTAATATTGCCATTTTAACGAAGCGATATCGATTAAGTAAAAATCATTATAAAAACATTGATCTGCATGAGTCTGATAAAATTTTTACTATTTATTATCAAAAAACAGGGCAAAAAACAGTCTCCTGAAATGCTAAAAACACGCCGGCACGCTCCGTTTTGCCCGCCCTACATTCAAATCGATAAATTTATTACTTATATATTATTTTTTGAACTTTGGTGAGTTCGCCCTGACTTGAAATGGTTGATCTCGATAGGCTTTCAATGATTTACTCGTCCTATGCACAACAATAATCTAAGGAGATATCAGCATATGGAATCGTTTGTGCCTCACCATATTAATGCACGCGCAGAAGATCTGGCGGGTAACGCTGGCTGTGGACGTTATATATTTTTAACAGGCTCCGACGAACGAGCGCGTGAAATCAGCGAGCATTTTAATGACGTTTCACTTTTACGACACCCCCGTCAACATAATCTTTATTTAGGTACGCTGACACTCGAAAATAATAAAATCGATGTTGCCAGCATTGCTACGGGAATGGGCGGCCCAAGTGCAGATATTATTATTAATGAATTAATAATGTGCGGTGCAAAGCGTTTTTTACGCGTAGGTACTGCCGGTTCTCTGCAACCAAATACCATTAAAGTGGGCGATGTCGTAATTGCAACTGGCGCAGTAAGGGATGATAAAGCATCCTGGGATTATATCTATAAAGAATATCCCGCCATCCCTTCGATAAATTATGTCATAGCTGCTGGACGTGCGGCTCAAATGCAGGGTAATTTAAAAACGCATTTTGGTATTGTCCATTCCAAAAGTTCTCTGTTTGCTCGTGAATATCAGTTCTCTTTTTTACCTGAAAATAAAGATTATATGAAATGTCTATATCGGGCTGGCGTCCTTGCTTCGGAAATGGAATGCGCTCAGCTATTTATTCTCTCTTCACTAATGAATGCACAATCTGGTAGTATTCTTGCAATTGTTGGCGATAAAACGTCTTTTTCCAATCGTAAAAAATTGGTAATTACGGCAATCAATTCAGCTATCTTGCTAGCTATTGAAACCACCAAACAAATAGCATTGATTGACAAGAATATTAAAAGTGTTTTTTAAGTGATTTAATTAAAACGCATTAGTTACAATTTCCGTGGCAATAAAAAATGGCGCATTTGTTGATAAGCTAATCCAATCATATTTGCATCCAGTGCGGTATTTTTCAAAACCTTGCCTCTGGCATCCTGCATTTGAAAATAACCCAACGCATTAGTTACAGCAAATTGTTGCCTGGAGGGTGAATAAATAGCTGTATTATTATAACTGCCCATTAAAATAATCTGGCGCTGACGCTTGTCATCCAACATTATTCCCAAACTATAATCTTTAACCTTGTTCGTCACACCTAAAGCCTTACTTAGCAACGTGGGTATAATATCGTAATGACTGGTTGGGTAGTTAATATGTTGCTGTTTGCGCTGGTTTGGCCAATAGATAATTAATGGTACTTGTGTTTGTGCACGCGTAAAATTGCCATTATGTCCCCAAAATCCAGACTGATTATCATTAAATTCTTCTCCGTGATCAGCGGTAATTATCACAATGGTTTTATCTAATAAGGACTGTTGCTGCAGAGTTACTAAAATCTCGCCAACCAATCTATCAATAAAGTTCAAAGCATTGTTATATTGGTTACGTGCTAAAAGCATTTGTTCATCACTTTGAAAACTCAAATGGCTTATGCGCTCACTAGGCTGAAAAAGTGGTTTAAAGTCAGGTGGATAATTATAGGCATGAGCGCTGTCATAAAAAACAAAACCAAAAAATGGCTGTCTGGATTTGCTTGATTTGCGAATGAATGCATTAAATTTTGCTGTGATATTTCTGTCGCGCTCCACGCTATCATTGCCCGCCATGGTGGGTCTGAAATCAGGAAGATCAACAAATACCGTTCTGTGAAATGGTGGGTTCACAGCGGATGCACTGGTATAAGCACCAGATTTGTAACCTTGCTTTGCCAGAACCTCAAAGAGGACAGGACCTCGCCCCATTTTGTAAAAACTTTCAAATTCATTCGGCCCTATACTATAAAATAAACTGAAAATTCCAGCTCGAGTATTATTTCCACCGCTAAAATGTTGATGATAAATAGAAGCATTTTCAGAAAACGCTGCCACATTCGGTGTAATTTTTTTAGCAAAACTGTCGGCACGCCAAGCGTCAAGCACTATCATGACAATATTAAATTTAGTGTCCAAAGCCTTTATATTTAAAGAATGAAGTGGATAATTAATATTTTTTTTACCGAAAGATGCTACACCGGCAGGCATATTGTTTGCATCAACCCAATGATGTCGTGCTAAAAAACGCTTTGCTGTCGCACCATGAAACCAGGGAATTAATTCAGTCGTTGACAGTATTTTTGGCTCGTAAACCGCGTCTGCCCAAACATGAATCGACTGCATCACAATAAATAAAAGAAAAAATACTGCCTGCAAAAAAATAAATATATTATTCTGCAGTTTTTTGCCGGCATTACTGAGTTTTAACAAGTAATATTGCAACAAACCAACTGCAAAAAAAACAAGGAAAAAAAAGACTTGTTCGCCAATAGTCAAACTAAAAATCTGTGTACGTGCAGGACTTAAAACCATTTGAATTAAAGTCCAGTTCAGGTGTAAATGATATTGCGAATAAATGAACTGGTCGAGTAATACTAAAAATAAAATTATTGTGCCAAAAAAAAAGGTTATTATTAAAAGATTTAATTTTTTAAAACTTAATTGATAGATAAGAACAGGTAATAAAATCAGACAAATCCAGGTTACGAAACCTGCCTGACTCAGCGATAAAAAAACATAGTAATCAAAAGAAAAATCCTGGCTATCCACATAAGAAAAATAATGTAATAAAACTGCAAAATATAACAAGCAGTTAATTAGCCAAAATATATTTAATTGAGCAGTTAAGGATGCCTTTTGTTGCATCTTGATTTATTCGCTATCAGAAAGGGTTGCGATGCGTTCTGCGATGTTTGAAAATTTTTCGTTGCTTTCCACCAACATTTCACGAAAACTTTCTAATTCATCATAGTTGAGCTGATTAAATTCGGCAACGCTTAACTCATCTTTTATCACCATTTGAGTCATCGTTTGAATACTAACAAAAGCTTGTTCAATTTCTTTGCTAAGATGCTCCAGGCGTTGCGCGTCGAGTGACTGAGCATCCTTAATCCCCTCTCGTTTTATTCGTAATTTGTCGAGTACTGTTTGCAACTGTTGGTGTAACTGCATCATGCTATCGTGAGTTACTTTATCTACTACATTAATAAACAGCGATTCTCCGTTCACAATAATATTCTCCAATTTTAACTATGTAGTAAATTATATACCATTTTGATGACAAGGAGTCCTTCTCCCTACGTCTTGGGGCTTGTCTGCGGGACGTAGGGAGAAGACTTAATTATACTTCCTTAACTTCTTCAATAACGATATCTTCAACTGGAACATCAGAGTAACCAAATCGATTTCCAGTTTTGCTTTTCGCAATCGCATCAACAACATCCATACCTTCAATGACTTCACCAAATACACAATAACCATAGCCTTGTGAATTTTCAGCCGTGAAATTAAGAAAATTATTGTCAACAACGTTAATGAAAAATTGCGCTGTAGCTGAATGGGGATCGCCCGTTCTTGCCATTGCAATTGTTCCGCGTTTATTAGTTTTGCCGGATTTCGCTTCGTTTTTAATCGCTTTTTCAGTACTTTTTGGCTCAAGCTCAGCAGTTAACCCACCGCCCTGAATCATAAATCCACCAATAACGCGATGGAAAACAGTGTCTGTATAGAAACCTGAACGAACATAATTACGGAAATTTTCAGCAGTTTCTGGTGTATTTTCATCATCAAGCTGCAAATGAATTTCACCTTTAGATGTAGTTATAACGATCATTATTTCTCCTCTTGAATTGTTATGGAAGCCGCGCTGATAACATCTCGCATTTTTGCACACACATCATGCATAACATGGATATTATGGATACTGGCTAATGCTGTGAATAAATTTGATTTTTGCTTGAATAAATGATGCAAAGCTGCACGCGAATAATGTTGGCAGGTATAGCAATTACAGGTTGCCATAACTGGTGAAAAATCATTGGCAAAAACAGCTTTTTTGATTTGTAGACGATGATTTTCAAAATCACTGGCAAAGCGCAACCAGTTGCCTTCGGCAACTAGTTGACCACTGTATAAAGCACCATGACGCGCGTTACGCGTGGGTGCGACACAGTCAAACATATCAATACCTTCTGCAACTACATCGAGCAAATCCTGGGGCGACATACCAACGCCCATGGTATAACGGGGCTTGTTTTCAGGTAAATAGCTGCGCACCCATTGCACAATTTCGACAGTTTTTTGCATGTCAAAACCAACTGTTTCACCGCCTATTGCGATACCATCAGTCGCCATCGATGCTACAAAATCGGCGCACTCTCGACGTAAATCATCATAAACTCCACCCTGGACAATACCAAACAAGGCTTGCGGTGCACCGTAACGGGAACAGGGATTTTCCTGATGATAAGCTATAGATTGCTGCAACCAACGATGGGTTCGCGCCATAATGCGCTGTACTTCCTCTCTTGAAACAGTGTCCGGTGTGCATTGATCAAATGCCATAATAATATCGGCACCGATAATTTTTTGTGTTTCAAGCGACATTTCTGGCGTCATGTGAATTAATCGACCGCCTTCAGGCAGCGTAAAATGAGCACCTTCTTCATCAATAGTACAAATTTCATGATTTTTTGACAGGCTAAATACTTGAAAACCGCCGCTATCGGTAAGCATTGGTCCATGCCAGCCCATAAAGGGATGCATACCACCAGCCTGTTCAATAACCTCCATGCCTGGCGCACAGAGCATATGATATGTATTACCACCTAAAATAATCTGGCTACCGGCATCTTTTAATTCTGCAGGCATCATATTATTGACACCTGCTCGTGTTCCTACCGGCATAAATACAGGCGTAATAAAATCACCATGTGCTGTTGTCACTTTAGTCACACGTGCCTGAGTATGTTTATGTTGGTGTAATACCTGACATTGAAGCGCAGTCATAACCGTTTTATCATTACAAAAATACGCCATAATAGCTAAGCCGACGTCAATTTACCAGTCAAGATGCTTCTCGAGGCAAAAAATTATAAATTAATATAACCATGAGCAATCCAACAAAATATAATGCCGACCAGCCAGCCATTGTTATCCCAAGCCATTGCCAGTGTACTTCTGCACAATCTGCTGCACCCCACATTAAAGCATGAAATACATCACTCCATGGAAAGTAACGCATGAGAACATCCAATCCAGGTAAGCAGGCAGGTAATTGATCAGCTGTCAGTGATTGCAACCATAATTGTCTGCCGGCAAAATATAAGCCTGCCAAAGCAACCACAATTTGAGCAATAAAAAACCATTTTTGTTTCTGCATCGTATTAGAAAAAACAGCTAATCCGCTCAATATAACAGCGAGAATAACGCAAAAACGCTGCATCAGGCATAAAGGACAAGGCTCCATATCTTTAACATATTGAAAATAAAGCGATGAAAAAAGCACAGCCAGACTTATTATTAATAGCCCCAACTGGCCTTGACGGTAAGATAATTTATTCATGGTGCAGGCAACATATATTGTATAGCATTTTTAATATCCTCTTCGCTGCATTCGGAACATGTTCCTTTGGGCGGCATTGCTCCAATACCTTTAATTGCAGATTCAGTCAGTTCAGTAATGTTCTTTTTTTCAAGACGCAACTTCCAATCATTTTGACGAAATACAGGAGCACCAGCTAATCCAGTCTGATGACATACCGTACATCGCTTTTCGTAAATTGCCTGTCCAGTTTCTTTTTGTACTGGTGCTTTATCTGAAGACGTTTCAATCCGCACTTCTCCTACGGGTTTAATTCGCTCGACAGTCTGTTGATAATCACTTTCTTGATTGGCATAGGCAAACAGGGTAACACTGGCTAATAATCCAGACAAAAAACAACGCATAACTATACCTTTAACTTTCAATAGAAAAAATAATACCCGCATGTAAGGGTAATTTCCAGTATAATTCCAGGTTTTAAATTTTTTAAACTGGGGAACGCTCCTTGACAGTCGCGCCCGGCTAATACAAACCGAGCCGCGACTGTCAAGGAGCGTTATGGAGCAGATAATTTATATTAACAACAATTCTTCCGCATCAATTTCGTCCAGATAAGAATGGTATGAAAACACACTTTCTTCACGTAAATTGTTTAATGTTGAACCTGCTATATGAGCATAAGAATAAGCATTATTCCCCTGTAATTGCTGGGCAGGAATTAATAAGGAGAGATTTTTTTCATTAGAAAGTGCACCAAGAATTTTTTCACCGGAGGCAATATGCTCCAATACTTCAGAAGAGGCTCCCAAACTACGTGCCAACTCATAATCCGCATGCCGTTCAGCTTCACGCATAACGATAAGAGTACTGGGTTTTGCATCATCATCAAACAATAAAAAACTACCCGCTTCGTTGGCCAGGTAATGCTCGACTATTCTTTTTTCCTGGCAAAATTGTTTGAAAAAACTAGAAAACTGGGGATCATTCAGGCAAACAGGCATTTGTAATGCCATCATTTGCATCATTGTGTCGGTCATATTCTGAAAATATTGCCATTGCAAATCATTAATACTGTTGGTAATCAAATCAGCTGCATTTATATCGCTTTTTTGAATAAAACGTTGAATCAACCCTTCATTAAAAGCTTCAATAGCAAGTTTTTCGTCCGCTTTTCCTGTTAACAGGATTTTCTTGATGTTTGTGCCTGCCAATCGTCTGCAAAATTCGATACCATCCATACCGGGCATTGCATAGTCTACTACTACAACGGAGATTTCAGCGAAACGGCGACGATTATAAATTTCTTTCTGAATTGCTGCCAACCCAGCATTAGTCGTTGAATCAGGAAGACTGAGTGACTCCGTGTACTCCATAAGACAGCGTTGGGTGAGAGTATGAATTTCCTGGTGCTTTTTATGTAGAAAATCAAGTGCGTCAAAAGGAGAATCAAATAAACGATAAGCCAGACCTTCATCAAGCTGTAAAACAAAATTAAGCAGAAAATCCCTGCTGTCATCGATGAATAACGCGGTGCTGGGAAAATAACAGGCTGGTATCGAAAAATGTTGCATGGCTCCTCCTGAGCAAAGCGCTCTATTACACGCTGTCTATATAAATACCATGTTTACCAGCAGAAGAAAATAGAAAAACATAAATTATATTGCATAAAAAATAAACTAATTCTTGCAATCACACTAATAAAAACGGTATAATTGCTCAAATTTAAAACAGAGAGAGATTTTTTATGCCTTCGACTATTTTCAATAAAAAAATGGAACCTACTGATTTTATTGGTATACAGGATAATTTGAAAGATAGAGCCATGGATTATCAATTTTATCCTATATGTAAACTGGATGAACTCATCAATCGAATGCCTCAGGTTACTCCTGGAACAACCAAATTACGCTACATTGTGGATTTGGATTTCCAGATTTGGTTTGCTTTTGAAGGGGATCCCTCCACTGACATTCCCGGCCATGGAAAAATGGTTGACAATGCGCATTGCATCACTGCCGGTGATATAGAACTTAACCGCGCGTTGGACACATTGATTGGTGTTAATAATAAAAGTAGCAACTTTACACCTCATGTTGATAGCACCAAATGGTTTTTTGCTGTAGTGATGGTTAATTATGAGCAATTTCCCATAAAGATTGCCCAAGAAATTATCTTTGAGCGTCAACACACAACCATTGACCCGTTCGATATCCGGATAATTGATGTCAAGGCGATGCAAGATTGGGTTAACACAAATGTCCCGAAACATTTGCAATTAAAAATGGCAAACCAGCCCGATGATGTTCGCACTAAATATTCTTTAGGCCCAGTAGTAACCAACGAAAAGGGGAATTCAATACCATCCAGAAGAACAAGAATTTCTGGATCCTCTTCTTGCAGAAGAAGCCTTTGGGATACATTTAATCAATCTCCTCCCAATGAAAAAGATGGAAAATTACCGATTTCAACTTCCCCTAAGAAACGTCCCCTGACTGAAACCGGGAATGAAGCCTGGACAGCCCCATCAGCCAAAAGACGATTGACATTTACATTATTTGACACGGTGCCTGAGACACAAGAAGAAGAATCCCTGGATTCTCAGCGCGAAGATAACACGTTTAGTTAATCACCGGAAAAACCAGATTAAACTGAGTATATGAACCTTCTTTGGCCTCACAAGTAATATCACCGCCAAAGCGGTTCATTACCAGTTTACAAAATGATAGCCCCAAGCCAGTTCCCATGAAGGTTGTCGTATAAAAATGATTAAACAGACGCCTTTGTTGACTTGGTGTCATTCCTTTTGCAGTGTCTTTAAAATAAAGAATATTATTATTTTTATCTGCTGCCGTCCAAATGATAACTTCCCCTTTTTGAGCTGTAGCAATAGCATATAACGCATTTTTTATTAAATTAAACAAGACATGCTGCATTAGCACTTTTGAGCCAATAAATACAAAATCACCTTCCCATGCTATCAATGCACGTTCACGACTATTTTTAAAAGGGTATCGGGCAATAGCTTCTTTTAAACAGACCGTCATCGAACAGGTTTCCAGAATGCAACTTTGTAGTGAATTATCACCGCCTGCTCTAATCAACAACATATCTATAATAGTATTGGCATAATCTGTTTCATTGATAATGCGTTCATTTACTTCAACAAGCTGCTGTAATCGGCTTGTACGCAAGGGCTTTTTAAGTAATTTGTGTTCCTCAGCAAGTTCATAAGCTTGAATTAATTGGGGAGACACTTTGGCTATGGCCAGCGCGCCACTTTTAATACCTAATAATGGTGTTCGTAATTCATGAGCAATCATGCCAGCAGCTGCAGCAACGCCAGCCAGTCGCTGCTGCTGCAGCATGGCCGTTTTATGATTAACCGCCGAACCGGCCAGAATAACAAATACCACCATGACCAACATTTCTATATGTTCTTCACCAAAATCGATTAACGGCGAACTTAAATAATGTGCCAACAACGCCATTCCCCATCCCAGAATGATTAAAATAAACAAACCGGGTAAATCAACCAGCAAAACCAATAAAAAAATGCTGCACAATAACGACATGGCCGAAATAACACTGGCGTAATTCATCAAAAAGAAATAGGCGAAAAAGAACGAAAATGAGAAAAGAATAGTGGCAAACCAATACCAGGGCAGATACATTTTTAGTCGCTCAGGCCAATACGGCGAGAGTATTAGACCTAACCCCATAAGACATCCCATAAGACGCATACCAAAATTTTCGTAAGGCTGCGGAAACAATTCTGACCATATAAAGTAAAACAGCGGAAAGGCAAAAAAAATAATTAGTCCAACACCAACCACCTGATGGGAAGAATAAGACAGACTGCGATGAATGACATTATCCACATAATGAGTGATTTTTTTTAATAACACCATAGAAATGCCCTGTCCTTAATTGTATTTCAGAATTCCCTACATCGTTCATGTTGTCAAGGCATGCTATGATAGGCAATCAATACTTATTATTAATCAAGCATGACAAAAATATTACGAATAGCCACACGCAAAAGTCCTTTAGCTCTCTGGCAGGCAGAGCATGTTGGCAACATGATTAAACAACACTGGCCCGATCTCACTATTGAGTTGGTTCCCATGCTGACGTCAGGCGATCGTTTTTTAAAAGACAAGTTGCAATCAATAGGCGGTAAAGGCTTATTTGTTAAAGAGTTGGAAGAAGCGCTGCTTGACAACCGTGCTGATGTGGCGGTTCACTCCATGAAAGACGTTCCTGCCGCTTTACCGGCAGGACTTGAACTTGCAACAATCTGTAAACGAGATAATCCTTTTGATGCGCTGGTGACCCGTGATTCGTTCAATTTAGAAACATTACCGTTGCAAAGTATTATTGGAACTACCAGTCTTCGCCGACAGGCACAGCTTTTGGCAATTCGTCCTGATTTAATTATTAAACCATTACGCGGTAATATTCAGACACGATTGAATAAATTAAACAATGGTGATTTCGACGCTATTTTACTTGCTGTTGCAGGATTGCAGCGTATGAATCTACAAGAGCAAATCAATGAAATTCTCAACGATAAGATTATGTTACCGGCTTGTGGTCAAGGTGCATTGGGAATTGAATGCCGTGTGGCTGATAACAATATTCACCAATTAATTGCGCCTTTAAATGATTCATTAACAGCAACATGTGTCTATGCAGAACGGCAAGTCAATGCCATATTAGGCGGTAGTTGTCATATACCACTTGCAGTTTATTGTTATGCTGTAAATGCTCATCAACTTGTGTTAAGAGCAAAAGTAATGACAACAGACGGCCAGACTATCATTGCTGATAGCCAATCGGGAAATATTAACGAAGCTGTTAGCCTGGCTGATAAATGCGCTGAAAATCTGATTAATCAGGGCGCATTGCAACTGATTGCACAAGCGCATGACCATTTATAATTTAAAAGGGTTGCGTGTTTTAAATACCCGCCCTCTGGATCAAGCGCACCTGTTAAGTGAGTCAATTAAAAATTTTGGCGGCGCGGTAATAAATTGCCCTGCTATCCGTATAGCCCCGCCTTCACAACCCTGGCTAGCTGAATTGCCTGATCTGGGCAGCATAAGTTATATTATTTTTACCAGTGCCAATGCAGTCAATTTTTCTTGCCCCTCTTTACCCCCGTTTCCTAATAAGATACAGGTTATTGCAATAGGTGAGGCCACAAGTAATGCGTTAAAGCAATATGGCATAAATGCCGATTATATTCCTGCTGTCGCTAACAGTGAAAATCTATTATCCTGGCCTCCTTTACAGGCGATCGCGCAACAGAACATTCTACTGATTAAAGGGACAGGTGGTCGTTCGTTGATTAGTGATACACTTAAAAGACGTGGTGCAAATTTAATTGAATTAGCTGTTTATCAACGGCTTAAACCACAAATAAATCAACAAGTAGTCGATAGATGGTGGCGCAATGATGCAGTGGATATTATACTGTTTACAAGTCATCAAATAATGCAAAATATTTTTATGTTGTTTGGTGAAGAGGCTCATTCGTGGCTGCGAGGCAAACCCTGTGTGGTTTTAGGCGAGCGTTTAGCGAAAGAAGCAGCCAGACTTGGGATGAAAAAAATTATAATAAGCAAGCCGGAATCTATTTTAGAAGCATTGCATCAATACAACCAAGGATTAATTCATGGCCAACAGCAATGACGACCAGAAAAATAAAGCCGTTGATGAGCGCGGCAGCACGCCAAATTATTCAGCCCTAAGCAGATATATCCTTCCTGCTCTTACCATTATTGCCTTCATGCTTGCCTTAAATGCAAGTTATCAAAGCATGCGGATTAATCAGCTTACCTTGCTACACAAAACAGACGTGGAAGAAGAAATAGCGGTGTTGAATCAGCAACAAAAAAATACGCTGAACAAAATAAATACCCTTTCACAGACAGCGCAGGATGAACAGCTTAAGCAGCAAAATCGTCTGGCTGAGGTTAATAAAAATCTGAATGTAGTATTGCAGCAAAATTTATATCAAAAGCAGGATTGGCTACTTTTGAAAGCGCAATATTTCCTGGAGTTGGCTCAGACAAATGCCCAATGGAGTGATAATCAACAAACAACGATAGCACTCTTGCAAGAAGCCGATAAAGTTTTACAGACCATGACAGAGCAACAATATTTCCCTGTGCGGCAGGCAATTGCCAAAGAAATCGCTCAAATAAAAGCAATGCCGACAACCGATGTTGCCGGTATGCTTAGTAAATTAGATGCAGCTCAGGCCACTATAGAGCAATTATCAATTAAACAACCTGTTTCGGTTAAAAACCAGATTAACAAAAATGCTTCTGCTTCGCCTTGGCAGGAACATTTTTGGGGAAATATGAATTTCCTGGAAAAGCTGGTAGTTGTCAGAAGGCAGGATGAAAACATACAACCCTTACTGTCTCCTTTATACCAATCGTTATTACGCGAAACTATCCGAATCAACCTTCAGGAAGCACAATGGGCGGTATTACAGGCTAATAACGAGGTGTATCAAAAATCGCTCTCACAGGCATTGGCCAATATTAATCGCATTTTTGACAGTGGAGATGTGCCTGTCAAAGCATTAGTTACACAAATACAGGATTTGCAGCAACAAAAAGTGAATACATCTCATCCCATCCTTGAGCAATCATTGCCTTTACTTAATCAAATTATTGAGCAAAAAAATGCTGCTCCCGTTCAGCCAGCAGAAGGAGGCAACTCCCAATGATTCGCGTATTCATTATATTTCTTATTCTCCTTGCATCGGTCTGGCTTGGCCTTACGTTAAGTCATGATCCAGGCTATTTATTAATTACAATTAACCATTGGAGCATTGAAACAACGCTGGCTGTCGCTGTTATTGGATTGGTGATAACGTTTATAATATTGCATACTTTGCTGGTATTAATTAATCGTATCAACCGGCTACCAGAAGATTACCGATTATTCAAAGCTAAACGTCGGGCACAAAAAGCACAGGCAAAAACGCGTAAAGGGTTGATTGAATTTAGTGAAGGTTATTGGTCATCGGCAAAAAAACATTTGATTAAAGCACTTCCTGATACCGACACACCACTGCTGAATTATTTAACCGCTGCACGTGCCGCGCAGGAAATGGGGGATAATCAATTACGTGATGATTACTTGCGAGAAGCGCAACAATCCATGCCTGATGCCAAAATTGCAGTTGAGTTGACCCAGGCACAGCTTCAATTGGCCAATCAACAATGGGAGCAAGCGCTTGCTACATTACGTCATTTACAGGATCTGGCTCCTCATCATCCTTATGTTTTAAAGTTATTGGCGCACCTTTATCAGGAAGTACGAGATTGGCCGCAATTAATCGCACTGTTGCCTGAATTACAAAAAAACCGGATTGTTACTGGTTATGCTTTTGAAAAACTGCGTCGCCATGCTTATCATCAGGCCATGCTTGATTTGATTCGCCTGTCTCAAGCTGATGCACTTCATAAAATGGTAAAAAATCTGCCAAAGTCATTAAAATACGACTCTGAATTAAATGCGTCTTATTGCCAGTTTTTAATTCATAATAATCAGCAGGTATTGGCTGAAACAATTTTGCGAACTTGTTTACGCCGTGAGTTTGATAATCAGTTAATTAGCTTATATGGTGAAATTAATGTAAGCGAAAAACAGCTACCTTTTGCCGAATCCTTATTGAAAAAACACCCTGATTCGTACGCTCTGCTGATTTGTTTGGGACGTTTATGCCTGGCTCAGGATTTGTGGGGTAAAGCAAAAAGTTATTTTGAACAAAGCATCGCTGTAAAACCAACGCCTGAAGCTTATTTGGAGTTAGGTAAATTGATTGAACGTTTTGGTGAGCAGGCGGATGCAAATCATTCATACAGGCAAGGATTAGCCCTTGCCGTAGAGAGATAGTAAGCGATCAGGTAGTACAGGCGTCATCACAAAATGCCAGATTTTTTTCAACCTGAATAGTTGCATGATGAATACTGTACTTCTCTTTTAGTTGTTTTATAAGGCGCTGTCTTGCTTCATCAGTCAGATCCATTTCCGGCATCAACAAATGTACTGACAATGCATTTTCTTTGGTACTTAATGCCCAGATATGCAGATCATGGACTTGTTTGACACCATTTTCCTCTTCTAAAAACTGACGTACCGCTACCCAGGAAATTTCTCGAGGCACGCCATCAATGATTAAACGAAAACTATTCGTAAATAAAGACCATGTGCCTTTAATAATAATTATTGCAATGAGCAAACCTACTAATGGATCAACCCATACCCAATCCGTCCAATAAATTATAAATGCGGCAATAACAACACCTACTGAAATCAGCGCGTCGTAAACCAAATGTAAAAATGCAGCACGAATATTAAGATCATCCGTTCCCTTTAGAAAAAGGATTGCTGTAGCGCCATTTACAACGATTCCAATAGCAGCAACAATCATGACTGACAAGGCGTTAATCGGTGCTGGCGTAAATAACTTATACACTGCATCAGTAGCAATAATTCCGCAGGTGAAAACTAACATAATCCCATTAGCCAATGCTGCAAGAATGGATGTTTTCTTCATACCATAGGTAGTGTTTTCGGTAGGTATACGAGTAAGCAATCCATTTGCAACCCATGCTAAAACCAGACCTAATACATCGCCAAGATTATGAACGGCATCTGCCAGCAAGCTGCTTGAATTGGCCAGAAAAGCAAACATAATCTGACAAACTACAAATGCTCCATTAGCAATAATCGCAATCAGAAAAGCACGATTAAATGTCGGGGCTGGATGAGCATGTGTATGGCCATGGCCGTCATGATCATGATGATTACCCATATCTACACTCCTGTTAAGCAATTTTAAGAAGATTTGGATTCTTCTTCATCACTGTAATAATTTACTCCAATTTTAATTCTATCCCGTTCATTTTTTTTACGCCAGGTATTCGTATCCCGCAGGGAATAAACACAACCGCAATACTCCTGTTTATAAAAATTTTCTCGCTTGGCGATTTCATACATGCGCGATGAGCCGCCATCTTTGCGCCAGTTATAAGTCCAATAAATCATTTGTGGATAGCGGCTTGCCGCCCTGACACCTGAATCATTAATCTGATTCATATCTTTCCAACGCGAAATACCCAGCGAACTACATATTACAGGAAACCCATGTTCATGTGCATAAAGAGCTGTACGCTCAAAACGCATATCAAAACAGGCCGTGCAGCGTTTTCCGCGTTCAGGCTCCCACTCCAGACCTTTAACACGCTCAAACCAGTTATCTTTATCATAATCGGCGTCTATAAACGGAATGTTATGATTTTCTGCAAAACTGATATTTTCCTGTTTGCGAGTTTCATATTCCTGAACAGGGTGAATATTGGGATTATAAAAAAAGATGGAAAAATCTATCTCTGAACTTATTAACGCTTCCATTACCTCACCTGAGCACGGCGCACAGCAAGAATGTAATAATAATTTATCTGCACCATCAGGAAGAACTAATTGCTCACGATTAACCATTGTTACTACTCGGTAAATTAATAAAATGCTGACGATAATACACCAACTCTGCGATTGAGTCTTTAATGTCGTCTAACGCCAAATGCTTCGATTCTTTAGTCAGTCCATCGAGCAATTTAGGCTGCCAGCGCTTAACCAACTCTTTCAAGGTACTGACATCCAAATTACGATAATGGAAAAATGCAGCCAAAACAGGCATATATTTATATAAAAAACGACGATCCTGGCAAATTGTATTGCCGCACATGGGTGATTTACCTGGATCGATAAATTGCTTTAAAAAAGTAATGGTTTTTTCCTCAGCCTCAGCTTCATGTACTGTGGATTCACGTATACGTTTCACTAATCCTGACTGATTATGTTGTCGCGTATTCCACTCATCCATACCCGCCAGCATTTCATCAGGTTGATGAATAGCAAAAACAGGGCCTTCTGCAAGAATATTCAAATTGAGATCAGTCACAATCGTGGCAATTTCAATAATATGATCCTTCTCTGGCTCCAGGCCAGTCATTTCCAAATCTATCCAAATCAGGTTGTTATTATTTTTCATCAGGTTTCCAGGATTTTAAAATTAAGTTAACACAGGCAATTCGTCTTTTATTTAATTCGTCTTTAATTGCTTCTCCCTGATAACCCTGCTCGATAATATCCCGTGCAGAAATTTTCAGGCACTCGTTATGTATCCAGCGCCATTGTCTGGCTTGTACATAATCAACCTCCAGCCCACGGCCTTTTGCATCCGCTTCACATACTATTAACAGTTTGTCAAAAAGTACCGGTCTGCGAAACGCATCGGTTTTTTCGAGAACGTTAACAATTGTTTTTGCCTGCAATTCAGACAGGCGATGAATAGTTAAATGGTAACGGGATACCATCACTGCAAATTTACGGTAATCAGCCGGAATTCGCAAACGTTGACACATGTTTTCAATAGCAGCCACACCACCCTCTTCATGGCCATGATGTTTGGGCCATTTAATCATTGGTGTTAAGGCTTTGCCAAGATCGTGTACTAAAGCGGCGAAACGTATCATGTTATCCTCTGATAATTTCACAGCCTCCTGCACGACCATTAATGTATGAATACCGCTATCTACTTCAGGGTGATAATGTACTGAATTCGGAACACCAAACAGGGCATCAATTTCTGGTAATACCACAGCCAGCGCACCACATAATCGTAATGTTTTAATAAATATTTCAGGATTTTTTTCATCAAGGCTTCGATGTAATTCTTGCCAGACACGTTCTGCAACCAAATGAGTCAATTCGCCCCGCTTCACCATTTGATACATTAACAAGCGTGTTTCATCGGCCAATTTAAAACCAAGGTGATAATATCGCGCAGCAAAGCGTGCTACTCGCAGGACTCGCACCGGATCTTCGATAAATGCATCAGAAACATGCCTTAATAATTTTGCATGCAGATCATCAACACCATGATAAGGATCGATAATATCGCCCTTATCACTCATGGCTATCGCATTAATCGTCAAGTCGCGTCGCTTAAGATCTTCATCTAAAGTAACGCTTTGATTAAAATCACATTCAAAGCCGTAGTAACCAGGCGCGGATTTACGTTCTGTCCTGGCAAGCGCATACTCCTCTCGGGTTCTTGGATGAAGAAAAACCGGAAAATCTTTGCCCACTTGTTGATACCCTTGAGAAAGCATAAATTCGGGTGTTGCTCCCACAACAACCCAATCTTTTTCTTTTACTGGGTAATGCATAAGCTGGTCACGAACTGCGCCACCAACCAAATAAACTTTCATAATTTAATCCTGGACAGAATGTTTTTTAACAAAAACAGGCATTCATGCTATACAATAGCAAATTGCTGCCATTATAGACTACTATTTAGCCATGAGTAAAAGACGTATTAACAAGCAACAGTCCGCACGCATTCAAAAACAACAGGCTGGTTATCGTGATCAGGACCCTGAAGAATCATTGTTAAATACTAATGGTTTAATTTTAACACGTTTTAGCAGACATGCATCAGTAGAAGATGAACAAGGAAACCGCATACGGTGTTCGATGCGTCCTAATATTGATTCGCTAGTTGCCGGTGATCGAGTCATCTGGCATCCTGCCGGTGATAACCAAGGCGTTATTGTCAGTCGCTATCCAAGGACTTCTGTTCTTGGTCGTACCGATAAACGCGGTGGAAGCAAACCGGTTGCAGCTAATATCACACAAATTATGGTGGTTGTCGCCGCCAAGCCTGAACTATCCTGGCCACTGCTGGATAGCTATTTGGTCATGGCTGAAAACCTTGGACTTTTTGTTACAATTGTTATGAATAAAATCGACTTACCCTGTGCTGACATTCAGCAAGAGTTAATAGATACCTATCAAAGCCTGGGTTATCCAATCATTTTTACCTGCAAAAATAATTTACAGGGATTAAAGAGTTTACAAGAAGCCCTCAAAAACCATGTCAGTGTCTTTGTAGGACAATCAGGTGTGGGTAAATCATCACTGATTTCTAACGTTTTACCTCATGAAGAAAATATAGTTACAGCCGAAATTTCTACTATCTCGGAATTAGGTTGTCATACAACCAGCAATTCGCACTTTTATCATTTACCAGCAGGAGGAGCCTTAATTGACTCACCCGGGGTAAGGGAATTTAGTCTATGGCAAATGCCTGCTTCCGATATTATTTATGGCTTTAAGGAATTCCGAAAACTTGTCTGTGAATGCAAATTTCGTAATTGTAATCATTTTGACAGTCCTGGCTGTGCATTTATTAATGCCACTAAAACAGGCGCTGTTTCGCAAAAACGTTATAACAGTTTGCTTAAAATTACAGCACAACATGCATGTCAGAAATAGTAACTTGTATTGGCAAACCAGCTTGCTTGATTAAAGAACTATTAAAGGTTTTTACAGGCATTATTTTATTTACATTTTTAAGATCAGTTATCATTTCATTGAGTGATTGATGCTGTTTCTTGATTAGTTCTTCTAATGAACGCTTAAAATTGGTAATGCTACGCTGATCATTAGGTATCCTGGTAAAAAAACTATTTTGTTTACTTGCATTGGTTGCATTTATTACTTGTAATGAAACGGTTTCACGTTGGTTTTCTAAAAAATATTTAATATTTTTAATTGTTTCCTCTTCATTAATATTTTTTGCTTTTTCCCTTAATTTACAGAGAAGATCTTGTTGCGTATCACTATTCTGACTCGTTAAGTAGTTTGAAAAAAATATATTAATGCGCACCCATTTAAATGAATCACTTTTATTTTGCATAAGCGTCCACAGGATATCATTTATAAGATTTTTAATTGGTGAACCAATAGGCTCTTTATGAATATTCAACTCAGTTAATATTGTCAATAAAACAGGTGCATCAAAAAATGTTATTGTTTGTTTGTTAAATATATCATCTTCATTAAGAGCCGTTAACCAGTTTATTGTATCCTGATAACGAGTAGCGGCGGTTAGATAGCTAGTATCATTAAGTGCTGGCTGTATTATCGACTCCATGATCTCTCGGTAAATACGCCGCATTTCGAGTATTTGATTATCATAATTATTTTTCGTTTCAATAAATATACTATTTAGTTTTTGAAAAATTTCCAAGCCGGTAGCTGTTGTATAATTGGTACAATCCCCAAAATTAATCCTATTACCTGTTCCCTTCAAATATTGGAAAGAATAGGTCATAACTGATGTAGTAATTATGAGCAATCGCCTTTTGATTTCCTCATCAGGATAAGGAGATACTACTTTTTTTCTTGACGCTTCAGCCATATGAGATGTACATGGTTTTTTATTCAGATCCTCCCTGAATTTCATCCCAGGAAGGTAATCTTGTACTAACTGCATGAAATATTTTCCTAAATCTGCAATACACTTATACTTCTCTATCTTCTCCATAATTTCTGTAAAGGATAGAACCGTATTATTATAATAAATATGTTGTTCAAATAATTTGTCTTGCTCACCAGGCTCCAAATCTGACATAAATTCCAAAAACTCTACATAAGCGTTAAACGATGTCATCGTCTGATCGAAGTTATAAACACCCTTAATCTTCCAACCAACAGAGTAAACACTTTTGTCTACAAGTCTTTTTACACCCAGTACAGTTGATCGATATAAAGATGGATCAGCTGGCAGTTCTTCTTTATGCAATTGCTTTGCTAGTAAATAAATATTTTTGTATTTTTCTTGTGCGTGAAGCATCCGTTTTTTTTCAATATGGGAAAGTGCTTGCTCGTCTCCAGCATGAAAAAAACTCGTTCGCTCATATTCTTCGACACAGTGCGGTAAAAAAATCAGAGAATTATTTTTGGCCAGAATATAATCAGTCAAACTATAGTTTGTAACACTTTCCTGTGTTAAGGATATTTCCGAATGATTGAGTGTTGGAATTAATAACTCGTAATAATTACTTCCAATTAGTTTTGCTCCTGCTAAATATTGAGCCAAAATAATCCAGGATTTATTATCACCATCCGCTTGACGAAAAAAATCCATTTTGGTATCAAGGATATGTTTAAATCGTTCTTTATAAATTTCCTTTATTCTTTCAATAAGACCAAATTCTTCAACAATTTCTTTTATAGGTCTGTTTATAGTCTTTACAGCAGTAATGTCAGCAAGGAGTTTGTCAATTTTTTCCTTATATGGAGCATCTGTTGAGCATGCTAATGCCATTACTAATTCATTTAACTTTGATGTATCAAACCACTCGCCCGCTGCCCTTAATTTATAAACGGATTCTAATTGTTGATTTGTTACGATTAGCGATGGGTTTTGTTGGCATAGCCAATCCACAATGCAGGGAATTTTTATTGGTAAATCTTCCGCAAACGTTATAAAATCAATCAGAAGTTCAAGTATGAAATATGATGCATCATTAATCACTACAGTCATACTGAAAAAATTATTAGCATCTTCTAGCGGGCATAAACTTATAACGTTCAAAAATTCGTTAAGCTTATTATCCCAATTTCTTTTATCCGTATAGTAGGCCTCCAGGAGCTCATGCAAAGCTATCAAAAGATGAACAGGTAATTGTCCTGTTTTTTGCCATAGTGGAGCATAACGTCTGATCATGAAACTAAAAGAATTTGTTTGATTAGGAGAGGCTGAAACATAATTTACGCTGCTTAAAAAACTTGCCAACTTAATGACAGACTTCGTTGTAACCCTATTTTTTTTTGATACTTCTTTATTATAATTATCAATCTTATTATTGATCTCAACATTTGTTGGATCAAAAAAAACTTTCATGTTTTTTAAATCAAAAAAATGACACAGCTTTTGTTCAAAATATTTTTTAAGTGTTAATAATTCATCTATTAAATTAGTTTTTAAATTCAAACAGTCAATTAAAACTTCAATAATATATTTTTTCTCACCATTAATTTTGAGATTTATACCATAAAAATAAATAACATCTAAAAATTCAATATCTTTTAATTTAGAACATAGCTTATTAAATGCAAATTTAAATAATGGGAAACCGTTCTTTTTTTTATTCTCTAACACATAAACATCAATAGCATTACGAAATAATTTGATTAATTCAAATGATAATTTACCGTTATTTTGCCAATGGTTAGCGTCAACCCTAATTATATAGCTCCAAAAATTATTGTAAGAATTAATAGCAATCCCAGCATCTGAAGCTTTTATCCGCGCAAGTTCTTTAACACTGATTGCGTGAGTAACACCAGTTCTTGAATCAACAGTTGAAAGTTTACCTGGATGCCGCTTGAGACTATTTAATAGCGGATTTAAATCGTACCAGGATTTATCATCTTCTCTTATGCATAGGTGCCTGGGACTTTGAATACTTCTTAATCGACTTGATCCACATATATTTTCCAATGTAGGCATTAATATAGATAAAAAAGGTTTGTTAATTTCTTCGGCTAATTCTTGCGCTATCGTTTCCCAAGCTAAATTATTATTGGCTGATGTTTGTGTATAATCGGTTTTTTCGGCATAGATGAAAAACCAGCGTCGCTCAAATATATTAACTAAATGCTTAATATGCTCCAGAGATAGTGCGTTTCTTTCCGCGGTATATGTAGATATTATTTTATTGAGTTCATCAAGAAACAGACGATCGTAACTAGCCAGTTGTCCGATATTAACTGATAATTTTCCTATTAATTCCTGAATGTGATGGACTAACATACATATACGCTTCCTTTTAAATTGCCTTATTCTATAGCTTGCGACGGGGTTTGATCAAGCTCATAATTTTTGCTGAAAATAATTTTGCTACTCAGCTAACCGAGCCGCGATTGAAAAAGAGCGTTTATGCGGAGCAACAACGCTCCCTCACGGTCGCGGCTCGGATTTCCAATTCAATTAACTATCAAAAACATAATCACCCAGCTAACCGAGCCGCGACTGTAAAGAAGCGTTCACGACACAGCAACAACGCTCCCTCACGGTCGCGACTCTGATTTCCAATTCAATTAACTATCAAAAACATAATCACCCAGCTAACCAAGCCGCGACTGTAAAGAAGCGTTCACAACACAGCAACAACGCTCCCTCACGGTCGCGACTCTGATTTCCAATTCAATTAACTATCAAAAACATAATCACCCAGCTAACCAAGCCGCGACTGTAAAGAAGCGTTCACGACACAGCGACTACGCTCCTTTACAGTCGCGGCTCGGATTTCAATTTCGAAA
>Ga0335397_10001086_pt1 | contig 36711 bp, 30 predicted proteins | sample MAT04_FD_205740 | JGI IMG/M metagenome (GOLD analysis project Ga0335397, IMG submission 205740) | Freshwater microbial communities from Lake Fryxell liftoff mats and glacier meltwater in Antarctica - MAT-04 (spades assembly) (version 2) ... | reverse complement strand
GCGGCGTGTAGTAAGCGCCGCGTCGCTCGCCCTGCGGCCGGTCAACCATGCCGCGCTGGATGTAGTAGCGCACGGTGCGCGGCGGCACGCCGCTGCGTTCGGCGAGCTGCTCGAGGCCCAGGCGGTCTGCGGGATCGGTCATGGCGCTCTTTATACGCCACCAAATGCGACACCGCAACTGTCGTAAAAGAATTCGGTGGACCGCCCCCGGCGCCGGCCTCCCTGCCGGCCACCGGGAACGGGTATGCGCCGCGACCTACGCTGCGTTGGACTTGAGCGTCACCTGTGCGACCAGCATCAGCCGCTCCGAGGTGGTCAGCAGTTCGTCAGAGGCGCCATCGAGCAGTGCGGTCTCGCGGCGCGTGAGCTTGGCCGAGGTTTCGTAGCCTTCACCATCCAGCCCGAACTGGATGTCGCCGATGCGCCAGCTGCGGCCGGTCGCCTGGTCGACGCGTTCGATACGCTTCTGCGCCAGTTCCAGCAGGTACTCCTGCAAGCCCAGCGTCGCCTCGGCGATCAGCGCGCCGGGCAGGCGTGCGTCCACCCCTGGCTGGGTGATCGCGAGACCCTCCACGGACGCCCGCCGCGCGCGCTCGTCCAGGTTGTAGTTCTCGCGCGCCAGCACCATCGAAGAGGCGACCAGCTCGACGCGCTCGAAGCCGGTGTCGTCGGCCCGGCGGGTGACGCCACTGACCGTCCAGGTGGTGTCGATGAAGCGCGCCAGCGCCGCGCGCACCCGGCTCACGAGCGCGTCGTGGTCCTGGTCGCCGGTACTGACGAGGGTGTGCACCTGTACCGAGACCCGCACATGGGTGCGCGGCAGGGTGCGCGTGCGCTGCGGCGGAATCGCAGGGTGTCGACAGAGGCAGCGGCATCGAGAGTGATCGGCTTCATGGCTTCTCCTGACTCGCCGGCGGGATGGCCGGCGCGAGATGCAATAACCACGACGGTGTCGCAGATGCCGAGAACAGTCCTGAATGTCGGTGAGCGTTCGTCGGCGCGCAGCGTGCGCGCGACCGCGGTAATGCGGTGCGCGGCGCACCTGGATATGCCGGTCGCGGGCGCGCTGTTTTTGGCGCGTGCCGTGCGTGCGAGCGGATGGGTTGATGTGACAGGCATCATTCTGGGCGGCGGCTGGAAAGGCGCATTGATGGCTGTCAGGTTCGCCGCGTCTGGTTTGCCATCCTTGGCAGCGGGGCGGGTTCTGGCGCAGGTTCGAAGCTGAGTCGGTGAGGGGTTTGAGCGCCGTTGCGCGTAGGCTTCTGTATAGGCAATTGCGTCGGTGCGGTGCTCACAGAGCCTCAGGGGGATCGATAATGTGTCGTTGGATGTTCGGACGAGTGGCGCTGTTGGGTCTGGCGGCTCTGACCGCGGTCGGCGGCGCGTCGATGGCGATGGCACAAGCCGACGCGCCAGCGCCGGGCGAGACAGCCCGCGTGACGGACAGTCGCGCTGCAGGCGGGATGGGCGGGCTATCGTGCGCCAAGCCGCCGAAGAAGCTGCAATACGACGCCGCGAAGCAGGCGAAGTGGATCGCGAAGGCGCGCGAGGATGGTTTCACCGTGCTGGGCTTGGCGCATGCCTGCGGCTATGGGTTCCTGTATCGGGACCGGCCGCTGACCCAACAGGCAAAGGCGGCGCGCAGTTACACGGACAAGCAGCAGGAGCAGCAGATGCGCCAGTACGGCATCGACCCGAACCCATGGGTGGCGTTCTCGGGCGGCGACCTGCTGCTGCTGGTCGAGGACGACGCCGAGCCGGATGTTCGGCGCGACGGGACCTATCTGCGCGCGCTGTATCCGCGCGGGTGGATGTCGCGCGGGCACGTGTCGCGGGCGAACGTGCAGTGGTTGGGGGAGGTGGCGGACTCGGGGCAGTGACAGGATCGCGGGGTGTGCGATCGCGCACGCGGTGCGTCCGGATGTGCCGGTCGCGCACCGGGTGCGCTCCTCCGGTGGAGCGCGCGCGCTGAACCGCGCCGGTCAAACGCGCGAATCCGCGTTGACAATCCGCCGCGGTGCCCCGGCATACTCATGCGACGAACCCGAAAGGCAGAAGGCGCCATGTCAGTCCCATCCCGCGCGACTGCACTGATCCATGCGAAAGACCTGCAGCGCATGTCGAAGTTCCATCAGACGCTGCCCGGCAGGCGGCGGGTTCACGCCGATGCGGATCACCACGTGATCGAGTCAGCGCAACTGCAGTTGATCGTGCATGCGATTCCGGCGCATTTCGCCGACACTTTCGAGATCGTCTCAGCGCCAGAGTTGCGCGAGGAGCAGGCGATCAAGCTACTGCTCACGATTCCCAGTCTCGCCGGGGCTTTCGCTACAGCAGCTGCGCTGGGCGGCGGGTTTGTCGGACACGCGCACAGCGCAGCGGGCGTCAGGGTCCGCGATGGCCATGATCCGGAGGGCAATATCTTCCAGCTGCGCGAACATGCGCACTGAGCGCAGCGCCGCAGAGCGCACGGTCGAGCATCGCGCGAACAACGCGCTGGGTGCGGCCGGAATTGCGCTGTTGTTCCTGCTCGAGACCGTGGTCATCCATCAAAAACAGCCGCATCCTGCGTCGCCGTATATCTGGACGCTGCTGGGTGCAGTGATGGTGTTCGGCCTGGCGTACTACGTGCGATTCAGGCTCAGGCGCGCCGCGCGCAGCAAGGCAGCGCGCTGAGCCATAGCGCTGCGAGAGATCAGCGCGCGCCGGCCGGTGCGCTTGCTGCGTCGTCGACCTGCGGCACTTTCCGCATGATGCTGGTATCGACGCCGTTCGCCTTGAGCGTGGCAACCAGTGCGTCGTAGCGCTCCGGCTGCATCACCGGCGCGCGTCCGAAGACCCATGCGAGCGAGCCATCGGGCGACATCAGCGCTGCACCGTCATAGTCCTCGTCGACTTTCACCACCATCAGTTCACTGGAAAACGGCCAGATGAACTGCACCTTCCAGCGCGCACCGCCGCTGCCGGGCACCACTGTCGCGACCCCGCTCCAACGACGGTCGGCTTCACCGAAGCGTTTCTTGAATACGAAGTCATTGTCGATCCGCCCGTCCGGACGCAGGCGGTATTCATCGCGGGTGGCGACCTTGCCGTTCTCGAAAAAGTACGGAACGTTGGCGATGACATACCACGTGCCCATGAAACGCTGAAGGTCGACGCTCTCTGCAGCTCGCGGCTGCAGCTTGCTGCCGGATGGAGTGCCAGCGCAATTGGCGGTCATGGCGACGGCGAGAACGAGCAGGGGAAGTCGCATGAAAGTACTCCTTTGGAGTGCGAGGCGAGCATGACGAAGCCGGTGTGTAGCGCGAGTATCCGGGGCGATTGGCAGGCGGAATTGCTTCAAGCACGCGATGCCGCGTCATCAGGATTGCCAGCGGCACAGCCCGATCATGCGCTTACAATGGCCGTTGCTTCTGTACTGGACCGCACATGTCGCCCAAGGCAACCGTTCACAAGCTCAACCTGCAGTTGAGCGACATCGATCGTCACTACTACGCGACGCATGCACTGACCCTCGCCCAGCATCCCTCGGAGACCGATCTGCGGGTGATGGTGCGGATGCTGGCGTTCGCGCTGCACGCGCACGAGCGGCTGGTGTTCGGACGCGGCCTGAGCAGCGAGGACGAACCGGATCTTTGGCGACTGTCGCTCACTGGCGAAGTCGAGCAGTGGATCGAATTGGGGCAGCCCGATGAGTCGCGCCTGCGCAAGGCCTGCGGGCGGGCGCGCGAAGTGGTGGTGATCGGCTACAGCGGCCGGGGGTTTGCCTTATGGTGGGAAAAGAATGCGGCCGGCCTCGCGCGGCTGGACAACCTGCGGGTGCTGGAGCTGCCGGCTGCCACCGCGGAAGCCATGGTGCCGCTGCTCGCGCGCAACATGAACCTGCAGTGCCTGATCCAGGATGGACAGGTGCAGTTGCTTGGCGAGTCGGAAGCGCTCGAGGTGACGCCGATCGTGCGCAAGGAAACAACCCTGCGGCAGTGATCGATCTCCGTGCGAGCCGGCATGCCGGCGACAGCAAGCTCGCAGCGCACCGCAGTCGTCGAACTCGCAGCGGACCATCAACAGCCGCGCGCCAAACTGCGACGCCGCTCACACTCCCTGCGCCCATAGCCCGGCGCACGCAGCCGCAAGTGGGAGGAACGCTGTTCGACCAGCAGTCGTAGTCGCATGCCGACGTTCGTGCGTGCGCGGCCGTCGGGTTCGTCCCGACACACGGCCCGCGACGCGCAGCCATCGGCACCTCGACGACTCGACAAGGATCGCTGGCGATGTTCAGGAAATCAGCCCTCGTGACACTGCTGCTGTGCGCGCCGTCGGTGTTTGCGCAGACGCTGGTGGTGCCGAATCAGAACGGCCTCATCAACACCGCCGCCCAGACCTTGGTCATAAACTACACGCCGGGGCTCGACTCCGGTGGCCTAGATTTCAGCATCGCGGCAAGCCCGTCGGCGAACCTGACGATCACTGGTGCGACGGCCAACATTCCAAACGGCACCTCGTCGTGCAATGTGACTGGCAGTACGGTCAGCTGCCTGTCGCAAGCCGCATCACCGGTCCTCGATCTCGGCGCCGGCACGGTGACCGTGACGTACACCGCCGCCGGCAACGCAGGCGCGATCGGCTTGGCGTTCACCAGCGCGGAGTTCTCCGACCAGAATGGCGATTCGGAGCCTGGCACCACCACCGGCGGCACTCTGAGCCTGCCGTTGGGCAACCAGTCGCCGCTGTCGGTGAGTGCGGCCCCGCAGGCGCTGATGTTTGGCGCCAGCAGCGTGCTTGCCAGCAGTGGCGGTTCGGGTACCGGCGCGGTGAGTTATGCCATCACTGCGGGAGCTTCGGTGTGTGCAATCAGCGCCAGCACGCTGACCGCGATCGGCGTAGGCAGCTGCAGCGTCACCGCCAGCAAGGCTGCCGATGCCAACTACCATCCGACCGCCGCCACGGTCGTGCTGACGGTCGGCAAGGCCACGCAAGTGGCGCTGACTGCAAGCGCCACGCCGGCGATCATCATCTTCGGCAACAGCAGCGCGCTGGCCAGCAGCGGTGGCTCGGGTAGCGGGGCGGTCAGCTTTTCGGTGAGCCAGGGTGCTGCGGTGTGCGCGGTCAGCGGCAGCACCTTGAGCGGCACTGGTGTCGGCGGGTGCACGGTCACCGCGACCCGCGCGGCCGATGCCAACTATTTCGCGGCGAGCGCCACGGTCGCGGTCACGGTCAACAACGTGCCGACCTCGCAATCGCTGGCGGTGCCGAATCGCAATGGCGCGATCCATCTGGCGGCGCAGTCGTTCGTGATCAACTACGTGCCCGGCAGCGATTCCGGGGCTTTTCAATTCGCGCTTGCCGCCACGCCGGTGAACAACCTCAGTGTGACGGCGGTAGCGGCAAGCATTCCCAACGGCATTGCCAACTGCAGCTTCGGTGCGGGATTGGTGAACTGTGCGGTTGCGGCCAGTGCGCCGGGAATCAATCTTGGCGCAGGCACCATCGTGGTGACCTACACCGGCGGTGCCGTGGCCGGCGATATCGGGCTGTCGTTCAGCAGCGCGAGCTTCTTCGGCCAGGGCGGCGGCAGCGGTCCCGGCATTACCACCAATGGCATTCTGAGCCTGCTCAAGGCCGACCAGACAGCACTGGCAGCAGGTGCGAGTCCGGCCAGCATCGTGTTCGGCGCCAGCAGTGGGCTGAGCACGACAGGCGGCTCGGGAAGCGGTGCGGTCAGCTATGCGCTGACCAGCGGTGCTGGCGTTTGCGCGGTCAGCGGCATCGCGCTGACAGCGATCGGCGTCGGCAGCTGCGTGGTCACTGCCAGCAAGGCTGGCGATGCGAACTTCAATCCAATCAGTGCTACCACGACGGTCACGGTCGGCAAAGCCGCCCAGGCGCCGCTCTCGGCGACCGCCACGCCATCCACCATCTTCTTCGGCGGCAGCAGTGCGCTCGGCAGCAGCGGCGGCTCGAGTAGCGGTGCGGTAAGTCATGCAGTCAGCAGCGGCGGCTCGGTATGTTCGGTATCGGGTGCGACCCTTAGCGGGACCGGTATTGGCAGCTGCACGGTGACCGCCACGCGCGCGGCGGATGCGAACTATCTCGCGGCCACCGCGACCATCAACGTGACCGTCAACAGCCTGCCCTCGGCGCAGGCGCTGGCGGTGCCGAGCCAGGTCGGCGTGATCAACACGAACGCGCAGACCTTCGTGATCCTGTACACGCCGGGTCCCGATTCTGCCGCCTTCGATTTCTCGTTGCAGGCGTCGCCGTCGTCCAACTTGACCATCACGGCAGCGTCCGGCAGCATTCCGAATGGAGTAACGGTGTGCAGCCCCACTGCGAGTTCAGTGGCGTGTGTGTCCACTGCCAACAATCCGAATCTGGACCTCGGCGCCGGCACCATCACGGTGACCTACAACAGCGGTCCGACGGCTGGCTTGATCGCGCTGAACTTCGCCGTGTCGAGTTTCTTCGACCAACTTGGCAATGTTGAGTCCGGTACCTCCACCAATGGCACACTCACCCTGCCAAAGCTCGATCAGGCAGTGCCAAGCGTCAGCGCCACGCCCTCGACATTGGCTTTCGGCGGCAGCAGCACCTTGAGCAGCGCCGGCGGCTCCGGCAGCGGCGCCGTCAGCTATGCGGTGAGCGGTGGCGCCGCGGTGTGTTCGATCAGCGGCAATACGCTCAACGCCACTGGCGTGGGGCACTGCACGGTGACCGCCACGAAGGCCGGCAATGCGAGCTACAACCCGGCGTCCGCAACGACCGTGGTGACCGTGAACAAGGCCAATCAGGCGCCGCTGACTGCGCTCGCCTCTCCGGGCAGCATTTTGCTTGGCGCGACCAGCACGATCAGCGTCGGCGGTGGCTCGGGCGGCGGAACATTGAGCTACGGTCTGGGCACGGGCGCTGCGTTCTGTTCGCTCGCCGGGGCCACCGTGACGGCGATCGGCGTGGGCAGTTGCACGGTCGCGGTGACCAAGGCCGGTGATGTGCATTTCAATCCGGCAAGCGCGACGGTTGCGGTCACGGTCGCCAATACGCTGCCGAGTCTGATGGCGGCCACGACCGCGACGACCCTCGAGGACCTGGCGAGCGCGCCCGTGGCGATCACGCTGGGCGATGCCGAGACGGCGCCCGCTGCATTGCAGCTGCGCGCGACTTCATCGAACCAGGCGCTGGTTGCCGACGCGGCGTTGACGACCGGCCTCGGCGGCACTGGCGGAAATCGCAGCCTGGTGGTGATGCCCGTTGCGAATGCGGTCGGCAGCGTCACCCTGACCTTGACCGTCACCGACGCGCACGGCGGCAGCAGCTCGCGCACGCTGACGCTGACGATCGTGCCAGTCAACGATGCGCCGGACTTCACGGTGCAGCCGATCGTGACCGAGCCGGGGACCAACGGTGCGCAGTTGCAGTCGAGTTTCGTCGGTGGCCTAGTGCTGGGACCGCCCGATGAGCAGCTCAGCCAGTCGGTGCAGGGCTACGCGGTAAGCGAAACGAGCGATCCTGCCGGAGTGGTGCAGTCGATCGCCGTTGCCAATGATGGAACCCTGTCGTACATGCTCAGCGGCAGCTCGGGAATTGCCAGTTTCAGCGCGACACTCACCGACAACGGCGGCACCGCGAACGGCGGGGTGGCAAGCTCGACCGCGCAGCTGTTCACCATCACCGTACCGCTGGCCACCGATCTGGAACTGAGTCTCGACAACGGCGTGGCGCACTTCCTCGCGGGTGCGAGCGCAAGCTACATCTTGATCGTGGCCAACGCGGGCCCGACGGCGGTCGCCGGCGCACAGCTGCACTACATGCCGCCGGCTGGCTTGGCCAATGCCAGCTGGACCTGCACGCCGATCGCTTTTGCCAGCTGCCCTACCGCGAGCGCAAACGGCGCCATCCAGCAACTGCTCGATCTCGCGCCAGGTGGGGCGCTACGCTTCGTGCTCACGGCCACGGTGGCAGCACCGACCGGCAGCATGATCAACAACACGGCAAGCATCAGCGTGCCGGCCGGATTCATCGATCTCGACACGCTCGACAACACCGCGGTCGACAACGACCCGGTAGTACCGGAGCTGATTCTCAGCGACGATTTCGAAGGCGGCTCGCAGATCAGCGTGATTCTGCCGTAGGCTAGAACCACGCTGCTCGGTGCTCGGTGCCGGCGTCCACAGATCGCACCGCGCGCGCCATGATTTCGGCAGAACTTGCGCCTGACCTGCACGGATCGATCGACGCCGATCCGAAGCTGCCGGATGCACAAGCCTTTTCATCGCCGCAGCGTGCTGCGCGGCATCGCCGCCGCGACGCTGTTGGCCTCGCTCGGTGGTTGCGGCACCCGCAGTAGACCGCTTGCCTCAGCCGATGCCGTGTTGGCGGCGCTGGAAGTCCAGGCAGGTGGCCGCAGCGCGCGCCGATCGTGATCGCGGCCTGCTACGGGACGAGCGCGCCGTGGCCTGCGCTGCGGCCCGAAGACGCCGCGGTGCTTGCCGAGGTCGGGCGGATCGTTGCTGCGTGGCTCGCTTGCAAAGGCCGAGCGCCCGCGTGCGAGTCCGTCATCGGCGCTATTCGAAGCCGTTGCTGAAGACCGGGTCGGGCAGCACCGGCGCCTGCTGCAACTCGACCGCACCAACGTCGATGAAGGTACCGAACACGCGCGGCTGGCCGAACACATCGGATGCTGGCACGCCACCCGGCGGCGCACCGAGTCCTGCGTTGACCAGTGGTGAGCTGGGTAGCAGCGCGCCGGTTGCGGGATCGAGCTGCGGGTCGAACTGCGTGTTGCCCTGGTCGGTGACGATGGTTGCGCGCTCGGTGGTCGGCGTGGACGCGAAGTTGTTGAACAGCTGGCGCACCAGCGGGTCGGTGGCAGCGCCCGCGCCGGTGATCGAATTGCTGTAGGCGACGCCGCCGCGCAGCACGTTGTTGATCACCCAGAAATTGCCGTCGCTTTGCATTCGCAGTGCTGCAGCGGTCTGGTTGGGTGCGGCGAGAATGGTGTTGTTGGTGGCATACCAGTTGCGGTTGGCGTTCAGGCCCAGCGAGGTGAACAGCACGCTGGCGAGCGAGGTGCTGCCGCCGAAGGCGCCCACGTTGTCGTAGATCAGCGCGTTGCGCAGGCGGATATCGTTGCGCGTTGAATCCAGCGCAATCGCCACCCCGGAGATCGACTGCGAGGCCGGCGCGCGGTGGCCGTGCGCGATCACGTTGTCGACCTCGATCGAGCCGAAGCTGTTGGCCACGAACAGCCCGACAGGAGCGATGTTGCCGCTGCCATTGCGGATAGTGAGGTTGGCGACCCGCATCAGCGGCGTGGCGTTGCCGCTGACGCTGTTGCGCTGGATGCTGAGCACCGTCGAGGTGCCTTGGGCATCGAGCGCGGTCAGGCGCGCATCGGGCGCCTGCACATCGCAGGGCGTTGTGCCGGCGCTGGTCCAGCCGCCACTGAGCACGGTATCGCCGCCGACGCCGGATACCTGCACCGAGAACGGCAGGGTTCCGGTGAAGAATGTGCGCTGGGTGAGGCGGATTTCGTTGGCGGCGGAGTCGAAGGTTGAGCCGATCGCCGACAGCGCGGCGCGGAATTCGGTTTCGTTGGTGGCGCAGTACAGCGCCGCCTGCGCCGATTGCAATGGCGCGATAGTCAGTGCGACGAGCGCCAAGCCCAAGTTGCTGCGAATGCCCATGGAGAACCTCTGTGCTGGTCTGGACCGCCCGGCCGAATCTGTAGGCGTACCAGCATAAACGCAGTGCGGCACGGAAATCCGCAATCGGCTCTCATCGCGCGCGTCAGAATGGTTTCGGCTGCAGCGTCGGACGCTTCGACGGTCGGCTGCCGACGGTGATCGACGCTGTTTCGCGCCGCGATCCCGAACACGCTCGCTGCCTGAGTCTACTCAGGGCGCACTGTGCAGGCGCTTTTCCCGGGCTAATCGCCGCCGCCGCCACAGCCACCGCAGCCGCTGCTGCCACCACCATCGCTGTCGCTGCTCGAACTCGAGTCGCTGCTCGCGCCGCCATCGCCGGATGACGCTGGCTGACGGGCCTGGTGGTAGGCCGCCAGCGCGGTGCCGGTGAGCACCGTGGTGCCGACCAGGGCTACCGCCAGTGCGAGCTGTTCTGCGCGCGGTGCGCGACGCGCGCTGGCGTGGCGCGTGTTGAGCCGGGCGAGCATGCCGCTGCCGGCGGCACTGCGCTGCGGTCTTGATGCCGCCATGCCGATCGCGACCACCGCGCTGATGATGGTCAGGACAGCCAGGAACAGCACCGGGCGGTCACGGCCGACGCCGACCAGGATCTTCGCGGCACCCAAGCCTGCGACCAGCAGCCACGGCAGCGCACTGTTGCGTCCGATGCGCCGCGCGGCATCGGGATCGAACCAGAGTCCACGTTTTTCCAGGCCCTGCTGGATGCGCTGCAGTTTGCCGCTGGCATCACGCACGATGCGGTCGATGCGCGGCTGTTTGCCCAGCGTGTCGAGGATGCTGTCGAGCGGTTGGTCCTGCGTGTGTCGCGCGTCGGTCACCACCAGCTTGCCGTCTGCTGCGACCTTGATCTTGTCCAGCCGGTGCAACTCGGCGATGCCGGTATCCACCACGCGCTCGGCGCCGCCGGCAAGCCATGCGGTTTCCCACAGGCTCAACTCGCCCGCGTTGCTCGCCGGCGGTTCAAGCTGGGCCTTCATCCACATCCGCACCGCGATGCTGGCCAGCAGGGCGAGCACCATGCAAATGCCGTAAAGCTGCAGGAATTCCGGCCCGTTCCAGTCGAGTGGATTCAGCGTGGACTGCGCCGCAGCCGATGCAGAGGGGCTCGCCAGAACCGCCGCGATCGCCGCTGCAAATGCCTGCCGGGGATGGCGCAGCGCCAGCGGCCAGCGCGGACGCGGCAGTAGCCAGTGGCGCGCGGGATCGAACTGGCGCGTCGTGCGTCGCGCGAATCGTTCCGCTGCAGCCGGCCACCAGCGTTCTGGCGAGGTGCCGAAGTACGCCTCGTACGACTGCAGCGTGCGGGCATAGGCCTCGCGAAACCGTGGCTCTTCGACGACTCCGCGCGTGGGCCCATGGTGCAACTCGCCACCCAGAGCCTGCGGGCAGAAATGCTGCCAGTAATCGCGCGTGTACAGCAGATGCAGGTGCCACACCGCATCGACTTCCTCGCTGGGTGTGACCGCGTGACCGCAGCTGGTGGCCAGCAGGCAGAAGCGCTGGTACTCCGCGATCGCAGCCGACGTCTCGGCGCGGCTCCAGCCCTGTTCGCGCGCCAGTCGCGCGTGGAATGTGGATGCGGCGTCGCCGCCGACAGGATGCGCCTGGATTCGCTGCCACTTGCTGCGACTTGCGGTGTTCCACGGGCTGCGATCGTGCTGCATGGCAAGACTCCGGGGCGGCGATTGCGCGTACGCTACGCGGCAGCGACGTGGTTTGCCACCGCCGAAAGTTGGGTCGGTCACCTATCCGGGTACCCAGCGGCGACGCTGGCGTAGGAGCGCATGTAGGCGTTCTTCGAGCGAACGCTGCGCACCGGGTGAGGGTAGCTGCTGTTGGTCGGCGACTGCGGCGAGCATGCGGTGCCGCCGTCGCCGGCATGCCGGCTCCCACACAGGGTGCCGCCGTCGCCGGCATGCCGGCTCCCACAGGGTGCCGCCGTCGCCGGCATGCGGGCTCCCATAGGGTGCCGCTGTCGCCGGCATGCCGGCTCCCACAGGGTGCCGCTGTCACCGGCATGCGGGCTCTCACAGGGTGCCGCCGTTGCCGGCATGCCGGATCCCGCAGGAATTCCTGCCGTCACAGGACAGTGTGGGAGCCGGCATGCCGGCGACAGGGGCTTGCGCTGCCACCCAGTAGCGCCGCACCCCTCTTGCTTCAGACCTTCGGGTTACCGCGCCGCCGCTTCGGTTTGCTGCCAGTGCCCAGCCAGTCGCGCAGTTGCTGGTACACGCGCGTATCGTCGAGCAGGTCGAAGTGGCCTGCATCGTCGACCACCAGCTGGCTGCTGCGCGGCAGCTTCAGCGCATACTCCGGCTCGGGGTGTTCGCCGAGCGCGCTCGACAGCGGCACCAGGCCATCGCCGATCCAGTGGCGGGCGCGTTTGCTGTGAGGTTCATGCAGCGCGGCGGCCACCGCGCGGCAGCGCACACCTGCCGGTAGCGGTATCGGCGTGCGCGACCTGGAATGGCCATCGCGCCAGTCGGATTCGAGCAGGTCGCCGCGCCGCAGATCGACGATGCCAGCACTGCGACTGGTGCCCAACATCGCGAACGGCGCGCTGTATGGCGAGGCACCCAGCAGGCGATCCACACCATGGCCGACCCGCTCCAGCGGGGCGCCGTGATGCGGGGTGCCGAGGAACACCAGATCGTCGAGTCGTGCGCCCCAGTCCATGCCGGCAGCCTGCGCCTGATACAGGGCGCTGCGCGCGATCAGTCCGCCCATGCTGTGGGCGAGGATCGCGAAGCGCTCGATCCCGACCGGCCATGCGTCGAACAACTGCTGCAGCAGCGCGCTCATCGCGTGCGCATTGTGCGAAACGTGCAGACCACTGTTGTACTCCAGATGGATCGGCAGCCAACCGAACTCTTCGGCAATTGCGGCACCATGGTCGTGCCCGTTGCGCTGCCACTGATCGGGTGCCATGCACAGGCCGTGCACTATCAGCAGGATGCGCGGCGTCGTAGCGGTCGGCAGCGCGGCCAGTTGTTCTTGCGTGATGTCCAGCGGCTTGCCATCGAAACGCAGACGCATCGGAATCGCCAGCGGATTGCCGCTGGCGTGCAGGTGATCGCCGAGCACGCCGTTGACGATCGCGCGCAGTCGCCGCATGCTGGCATCGCCATCGCCCTGCCAGCGCGCCGGTGTGGCGGCCTGCAGCAGCTTGTCCAACCCGTGCCCGATGCCGCGCGCGGTGCCGCGTACCGTGCGGTGGACCAGCCCTGCGATGCCGCCGACCGCCTGCGGCGCGATCGGCGGCAGCGGAATGCGCTCGACGATTGCGGTCTGCAGCGCTTCCGCGATGTGGCTGACGCCAACCACGCCGTCGGCGACAAGACGACCGAAACCACGCAGGGCGATGGTGTTCATGGCCTTTCCGTTGCGCGCAGGCCGCGCGCGGGATCGCGCAGCACTCTGCGGATGCTTGCACAGGCATATACGAGCAAATGCTCGGCTGCCGATTCACCTGCTAAAGATGGCGAGCCGCGATTCTCAGTCGCTGTTGGGCAACACCACGACCTTGCCGGTGACGCGTCGTGCGGCCATGTCGGCCAATGCCTGCGGCACCTGCGCCAGCGTGTAGCTGCGCGAGATATGCGGGCGGATCTGGCCGCTTGCAATCCAGCCGAGCACTTCGCGCAGTCCATCGGCATTGCGCTGCGGCTCGCGCCTGGCGAATTCGCCCCAGAACACGCCGACCAGCGACGCACCCTTGAGCAACGGCAGATTCAGCGGCAGTGACGGCACGTTGCCGTCGGCGAAGCCGATCACCAGATAGCGACCACGCCACCCGATCGAGCGGAACGCAGGCTCTGCGAAGCGACCGCCGACCGGATCGAACACCACGTCGGGTCCCTTGCCGCCGGTGATGCTCTTGAGCGCCTCGCGCAGATCCTCGCGCTCGTAATCGATGACTGCATCGGCGCCGTGCGCCTGGCACAGTGCCAGCTTCTGCGGGGTTCCCGCGGCCGCGATCACGCGCGCGCCGATCGCCTTGCCGATCTGCACTGCGGCCAGGCCCACGCCGCCGGCTGCACCCAGCACCAGCATCGTCTCGCCCGCGGCCAACGCGCCGCGATCGCGCACCGCATGCCAGCTGGTGCCGTAGGCCAGCAGCAGGCTTGCGGCCAAGGGCATCGGCGTGCCGGGCGGGATCGGCATGCACAGCGCGGCGTCCACCACGCATTGCTGTGCGAAGCCGCCGGTGCCGCAAAGTGCGGCGACCTGCATGCCGGGTTTCAGATGCGCGACGTCTGCACCCACCGCGTCGATCGTGCCGGCGATCTCCGCGCCCGGCGTGAACGGCAGCGTTGGTTGCACCTGGTACTTCTTCTGGATGATCAGCACATCGGGAAAGTTGACCCCGGCCGCAGCAACCCGGATGCGTACCTGTTTCGGACCCGGTTCAGGCGTGGGGATATCGGTCAGCGCGAGCAGCTCGGGGCCGCCCCATTGGGTGCAGAGGATGGCGTGCATGGGAGTTTCCGGCTAGTTGCTCTGCAGGATGCCAAAGACGACGCGCGGTCCTGCCGCAAGGTAGCGCCATGCGTTGTGGGAGCCGCCATGGCGGCGATGGCGGCGAGTCCGGATGCCTCTGTCGCCGCCATGGCGGCTCCCACAAGGAGCGCCAATCGTTATGGCGGCTCGCGTGCCAGCACGCCATACGAAGGCGCCCATCAAAACCACTCCCCGCGCATATCCACCGCACTCGCATCCGCCTCGCGCACCAGTCGTGCTGCGTGCTCGACCAGCGGCAGTTCCGTCGCGAAGAAGAAGCGGCATGCCTGCAGCTTGCCGTTGTAGAAATCACTGTCGCTGTCGCCGCCCGCAGCGCCGCGCAGGGCGGTCTGCGCGACCATCGCCTGCTGCAGCCACATCCAGCCGATGGTCACATGGCCGAGCAGGGTCATGTAGTGCGCGGCGTTGGCGAGCGTGCGGCGTATTTCGCCGGCCTGCATGCGTTGACCGGCGGCGCGCGTGGCCTCGCCGGCGAGAGCGGCGGCTGCGGCCAGCTGAGTGGCCAGGGGCTTTAGCACTTCGCTGTCGCCGGCATCGGTGCAGGTGCGGGCGATGCGCGAGAGCAGCAGTTGCAGTGCGGCGCCACCCTGCATCATCGCCTTGCGGCCCAGCAGGTCGAGCGCCTGGATGCCGTTGGTGCCCTCGTGGATCGGATTGATGCGGTTGTCGCGGTAATTCTGCTCGACCGGATACTCGCGCGTGTAGCCGTATCCGCCGAGGATCTGGATCGCCAGTTCGTTGGCCTTGAGCGCATGGTCCGAACCCCAGGCCTTCACGATCGGGGTCAGCAGTTCCAGCAGCAGGTGGCTTTCGCGGCGCACGGTCTCGTCGGGATCCAGCGCGTGATCGACCAACACCGAGGCGTAGAAGCCGAGCAGCTGTGCGCCCTCTACGTAGCACTTCTGCGCGAGCAGCATGCGCCGCACGTCTGCATGCTCGATCAATGCCACCGGTGGCGACGCCGGATCCTTCTGGTCGGGATGGCGACCCTGCTTGCGTTCGCGCGCGTATTGCAGCGAGTACAGATAACCCGCGCAGCCCTGCTGCACCGCGCCCATGCCGACCCCGATGCGCTCTTCGTTCATCATGTGGAACATGTAGCCCAGCCCTTGATGCGGCTCGCCGACGAGGTAGCCCACGCAGTCTCCGGCCTCGCCGAACTTCAGGAAGGTGTTGACGCTGCCACGCTGGCCCATCTTGTGGTTCAGGCCCGCCAGACGCACATCGTTGCGCTCGCCGCGGCTGCCATCGGCGTTGACGCGCCAGCGCGGCACGATGAACAGGCTGATGCCGCGCACGCCGGCCGGCGCACCGACGATCTTGGCCAGCACCAGATGCACGATGTTCTCGCCCAGCTCGTGATCGCCGGCCGAGATCCACATTTTCGCACCGGTCAGGCGATAGCTGCCGTCTGCGTGCGCCTCCGCACTGGTCTTGATGTCGGCCAGCGAGCTGCCCGCATGCGGTTCCGACAGGCACATGGTGCCGAAGTAGCGACCTTGAATGATCGGCTGCATGTACATCCGCTGCTGCTCGGGCGTGCCGTAGACCGCGAGCAGGTTGGCCGCAGCGCGCGCCAAAGCCGGGTACGCGATGGTTCCCGCATTGGCCGCCGAAAACAGCGAATCGCAGGCCTGCGCGATGACGAACGGCAGCTGCATGCCGCCGTCGGCGTAGGCGGCCAGTGCGGCGGCGAATCCGGCGTCGTTGTAGGCCTGCACGGCCTGACCGATCTCCGCGATCAACTCGACCTTGCCGTCTACCATGCGTGGCTCGTTGAGATCGGATTTGCGGTTGTGCGGCAGGAATTTCTCCAGCGCGATCTGGTGCGCCAGCGCGATCGCGGCATCGAAGGTGTCGCGACTGTGTTCGGCAAAGCGCGGATACGCGATGAGGCGCTCCACGCCCAGCAGTTCGTAGAGCATGAAGTCGAGGTTGCGGCGATCGATCAGAGGGCTGGCGCTCATGGACTGGTCCGTGCGGCGAATGAGTCATTCGAGCACTTCGACTCATCTAGCGTCAAGTCGGCGGACTGTCTACACTGGCCGGATGCCGCCCAATCTCGCCGCCGCGCGCAAACCACCCACCCGTCTTGCGCGCGCGCTGAGCGATCGCACCCCGCGCCGCGCGACCCCGCTGGATCTGTATCAACTCGCGCGTCGCTTCTGGCTGGCGGGCGAACGGGTCGATGTCGGCGCGCTGGCCGCGCGCCTGAAGATCGGCCGCGCCACCGCCTTCCGCTGGGTCGGCAGTCGCGACCTGCTGCTCGGGGAGATCCTGTGGGCGCTGTGCGACGACCTGATGACCACAGCTGCGGCCGCGCAGCGCGGTCGCGGTGCACGCCGCGTGGCCGCGACCTGCGAAGCGGCGATCCGCGCCATCGTCGGCTTCGCACCGCTGCGTCGGTTCGTGCGCGCCGATCCCGAGTATGCGCTGCGCTTGCTGACCTCCAAGCTGGGTCCGGTGCAGGCCCGCGCGATCGAGCGGATGCGCACGATGCTGCAGCATGAGGCCGATGCCGGTGCGTTGGCACTGCCGCTGGCGGTTGATACCCTCGCCTACCTGGTGGTGCGCATCTGCGAGTCCTTCGTGTATGCCGACGTGATCAGCGACCAGCAGGTGGATGTCGCGGACGCGGCACTCGCGGTGGAGCTGTTGCTGTCCGGGCGTGTCATGCGCCAGCGCACGCGCCGGTCTACGTCCACCACCGCGTCCGCATCCGGCGGCAAGCCGGTAGCGCGCGCTGCCGATCGATCCGCGACACCCAACCCAAGGAGAAAACGATGACAGCCCGATATGCGGCAGGCGAGGGCGTGGCGGTGCTGACGCTCGACAATCCACCGGTCAACGGACTGGGATTCGAGACGCGGCGCGCCGTGGTCGCGGGACTCGACCAGGCGCTGGCCGATCCGGAAGTCATCGCGATCGTGATCGCAGGCAGCGGCAAGTCGTTCAGCGGCGGCGCGGACATCCGCGAGTTCGGCTCGCCGAAGGCGCTGGCCGAGCCCAACCTGCCCTCGCTGATCGCAGCGATCGAGGCCAGCGGCAAGCCGGTGATCGCCGCGCTCCATGGCGTGTGCATGGGCGGTGGGCTGGAACTGGCGCTGGGTTGCCACTACCGGGTGGCAGCACCCGGCACCCAGGTTGCGCTGCCCGAGGTCAAGCTCGGACTGGTGCCCGGTGCCGGCGGCACCCAGCGCCTGCCGCGCGCGATCGGGCTGGAGCCGGCGATGAACATGATCGTGTCCGGCACGCCGGTGGCCAGCGAACTGCTCGCCGCGATTCCCGGCCAGGCGCTGTTCGAGCGCATCATCGAGGGCGATCTGTTGGCCGGTGCGATTGCGTTGGCGCGCGAGAAGGGCGCGCTTGCCGGTCCGCATCCGCGGCTGCGCGATCGCCGCGTGGTGCATCCCAATCCCGAGGGCTTCGTGCTGTTTGCGCGCACCACCGTTGGCGCGATGGCGCGCGACTATCCGGCCGCGCGTGTCTGCGTGGATCTGGTCGAGGCCGCCGCGCGGCAGCGCTTCGATGCCGGCATGAAGCTCGAGCGCGAGGCATTCGCAGCGCTGATGATGTCGCCCGAATCGCGCGCCCTGCGGCATGCGTTCTTCGGCGAGCGCGCCGCATCCAAGATCGCCGATGTGCCCGATGACACGCCGCAGCGCGAGGTGCGCCGGGTCGGGGTGATCGGCGCGGGTCTGATGGGCGGCGGTATTGCGATGAATTTCCTCAACGCCGGGCTTCCGGTGGTGATCCTGGAGACCCGCCAGGACGCGCTCGATCGCGGCGTGGCGACGATCGGCAAGAACTACGAGAGCAGCGTGCGCAAGGGCAGTCTCAAGCCGGAAAAACTCGCCCAGCGCCTGGCCTTGCTTACGCCTACGCTCGACTATGCGGATCTTTCCGACTGCGACCTGATCATCGAAGCGGTGTTCGAGGAGATCGGCGTCAAGCAGTCGGTGTTCGAACGCCTCGATGCGCATGCCAAGCCCGGTGCGATCCTTGCCAGCAACACCTCCACCCTCGACCTGGATCGGATCGCCGGTTTCACCAAGCGGCCGCAGGACGTGATCGGGCTGCATTTTTTCAGCCCCGCCAATGTGATGCAGTTGCTGGAGGTGGTGCGCGGCAGGCTCACCGGCAACGACGTGCTGGCCACCGCGATGGCGTTGGCGAAGAAGATCCGCAAGACCGCGGTGGTGTCGGGCGTGTGCGATGGTTTCATCGGCAATCGCATGATCGAGCAGTACAGTCGGCAGGCGCTGTTCCTGCTGGATGAAGGCGCGCTGCCCGCGCAGGTGGATGCTGCCGCCGAGCGCTTCGGATTCATGATGGGTCCGTTCCGGATGAGCGATCTGGCCGGCAACGACATCGGCTGGGCGATCCGCAAGCGCCGCTATGTCGAGCAGCCGCAGCTGACTTATTCGCATCTCGCCGATCGCCTGTGCGAGCTGGGTCGCTTCGGGCAGAAGACCGGTGCGGGCTGGTACGACTACAAGCCGGGCGATCGCAAGGCGCATCCGAGTGCGCTGGTCGATGCGCTGGTGCTCGAGCACTCGAAATCCGCTGGCATCGCGCGGCGCAAGATCGGCGATGAGGAGATCGTCGAGCGGCTGGTGTATGCGCTGGTCAACGAAGGCGCGCGAATCCTCGCCGAAGGCATCGCCAGCAAGGCCAGCGATATCGACATGGTGTATCTGACCGGTTACGGATTTCCGCCGTTCCGCGGCGGGCCGATGCGCTACGCCGACGAAGTGGGTCTGTTCAACGTACTGCGCGCGATGCGTCGCTACGCGACTGCCGACGGCAGCGCGCGCCAGGCCGGCGCGTGGGAGCCAGCCCCGCTGCTGTTCCAGCTTGCCGCCGACGGCAAGAGCTTTACCTGATCGCACCCGACCCAGACGCTGTGAAGGAATCGCCATGACCGATGCAGTGATCGTATCCACCGCGCGTACCGCGCTGGCCAAGAGCTGGAAGGGCGCGTTCAACATGACCCACGGCGCCACCCTCGGCGCGCACAGCGTGCAGCACGCGATCGCGCGCGCCGGCATCGACCCCGGCCAGATCGAGGATGTGCTGATGGGCTGCGCCAATCCGGAGGGCGCGACCGGGGTCAATATCGCGCGCCAGATCGCGTTGCGCGCGGGCTGTCCGGTGAGCGTGCCGGGCATGACCATCAACCGCTTCTGCTCCAGCGGGCTGCAGACCATCGCGACCGCCGCACAGCGCGTGATCGCGGGCGAGGGCGATGTGTATGTCGCCGGCGGCGTGGAGAGCATCTCCTGCGTGCAGGGGGTGATGAACCAGACCATGCTCACCGATCCGTGGCTGCTCGCGCACAAGCCGCAGATCTACTGGAGCATGTTGCAGACGGCCGAGCAGGTCGCCTCGCGCTACGGAATCGCAAAGGAGCGCCAGGACGAATATGGCGTGCGCAGCCAGTTGGCAGCAGCCGCCGCGCAAGCGGCCGGCAAATTCGCCGATGAGATCGTGCCGATGACGGTGACCATGGGCGTGGCCGACAAGGCCAGCGGGCAGTTGAGCAGTCGCGAAGTCAGCATCGACGCCGACGAGGGCATTCGCGCCGACACCACCCTGGAGGCGGTACGCGGCATCCGGCCGGCCTCGCCGGGCGGCGTGATCACCGCCGGCAATGCCAGCCAGTTCTCCGATGGCAGTTCGGCCGCGGTGGTGATGAGTGCGAGTTTGGCGCAGCAGCGTGGTCTGCGCCCGCTGGGAATCTTCCGCGGCTTCGCGGTGGCCGGTTGCGAGCCCGATGAGATGGGCATCGGTCCGGTATTCGCGGTACCCAAGCTGCTCGCACGCGCGGGCCTGAAGGTGTCCGATATCGGGCTGTGGGAGCTGAACGAGGCGTTCGCGGTGCAGGTGTTGTATTGCGCCGACCGACTGGAAATCCCGCTCGACCGCCTCAATGTCAACGGCGGCGCGATCGCCGTGGGGCATCCCTATGGTGTGTCGGGCGCGCGTCTGGTCGGCCACGCCCTGATCGAAGGGCGACGACGCGGTGTGCAATATGTGGTGGTTACCATGTGCATCGGCGGCGGGCAGGGTGCTGCGGGGCTGTTCGAGTTGGCCTGAGCCAGCCGCATCGTGACGGCCTTCATGCGCTGAATGCTAGGCTCGTTCGCAAACTTCGCCAGGCCACGGATGGCAGGATCTATTTTCGCCCTCGTTTCCTTGCACCGCAGCCAGGCACAATCGCATGAGCAACGCGCCACCCACCGCGGGTACCGAGGCCAAGCTGCGCTTCACCGGCAGCAATGATTTCCATCAGGTGCTGCGGCGCCGGGTCGACGAGTACTTCCGCAGCACCGGGCGCAGTCCGCGCGACGCATGGCAGATGTACCTCAAGACCGGCGTGATCCTCGCCTGGTTCTTCGCCAGCTATGCACTGCTGGTGTTGTGGGCCGATGCCTGGTGGCAGGCGGTGCCGCTGGCGCTGCTGATGGCCGGCGCGGTCGGCGCGATCGGTTTCAACGTGCAGCACGATGGCGGGCACCGGGCGTACTCCGACCGGCAGTGGATCAACGGCCTGACCGCGCTCAGCCTGGACATGGTCGGCGGCAGTTCGTATGTCTGGCGCTGGAAGCACTCGGTCTTCCACCACGCCTGGGTCAACATCCAGGACCATGATGCCGACATCGACCTGGGCCGGATCGCGCGACTGAGCCCGCACCAGCCGCTGCGACCGATCCAGCGCTGGCAGCATTGGTACATGTGGTTCCTGTACGGGATCATGACGGTGCGCTGGCAGCTGTACGGCGACTTCCGCGATTTGATCGCCGGCAACGTCGGCACCCCGCAGAAATTTCCGCCACCGCGCGGCTGGGACCTGGCGGGATTGATCGGCGGCAAGCTGCTGTTCGTGTTGCTCGCATTCGGCATCCCGCTGTGGTTCCACGCGTTCTGGGTGGTGGCGGTTTTCTATGTGATGTCGATGGCGGTGGTCGGCGTGCTGCTCGCGGTGGTGTTCCAGCTCGCGCACTGCGTCGAAGAAGCCCAGTTCCTTCCCGCACCCGATGGCTCGGCCGAAGTGCACAACGCGTGGGCCATCCATCAGGTCGAGTCCAGCGTGAACTTCGCGCGCGGCAACCGCGTCATGGCGTGGTTGCTGGGCGGGCTGAACTTCCAGATCGAGCATCATCTGTTTCCGCGCGTATGCCACGTGCACTATCCGGCGTTGTCGAAGCTGGTCGAGCAAACCTGCCAGGAGTTCGGTGTGCGCTACCGCGAGCATCGCTCGTTCCTCGCCGGGGTCGCCTCGCACTTCCGCTGGCTGCGCCGCATGGGTCAGCCTACGCCTGCCTGAGCTCGGCTGCAGCGAGCCGGTGGCAGCATCGCGCGGGAACGCGGACAATCAGCGTTGGCCATGGTCCTCGGTGCAATGCCGCACATGAATACGATCGATTTCGACCGCTACGACCGCGTGCGCGCGATCCGCTGGCAGGGCGACCATCTCGAGCTGCTCGATCAACGGCTGCTGCCCGGCCGCGTCGAGTGGATGAACTGCGGCACCGCCGCTGACGTCGCGCAGGCGATCACGGATCTGGTGGTGCGCGGCGCGCCGGCGATCGGGGTCGCAGCGGCCTATGGGGTGGTGCTGGCCGCGCGCGCGCACGGCGGCGCCCCAACGCGCACGTCACTGGCCACCGAGCTTGCCGGCCTGCGCGCATCGCGACCCACCGCGGTGAACCTGTTCTGGGCGCTGGACCGGATGGGAGCGCGGCTGGATGCCGGCGCCGACCTCGAGGCGCTGGATCGCGAGGCGCGCGCGATCGAAGCCGAGGATCTCGCCGCCAACCGCCACATGGGCGCGCTGGGAGCGGCGCTGTTGTCGCCCGATAGCGGCGTGCTGACCCACTGCAACACCGGCTCGCTGGCCACTGCGGGGTTCGGCACCGCGCTTGGCGTGATCAGGGCCGGCGTGGCCGCTGGCCGGATCGTGCGCGTGTTCAATACCGAAACCCGGCCGTGGCTGCAGGGTGCGCGCCTGACCAGCTGGGAGCTGCTCCGCGACGGCATCGATGCAAAGCTCATCTCCGATGGCGCCGGCGCGCATCTGTTCTCGACCGGCCAGGTGCAGTGGCTGGTGGTCGGCGCCGACCGCATCTGCGCCAACGGCGACAGCGCCAACAAGATCGGCACCTGCCAGCTGGCGATCGCGGCGCGCCACTACGGCGTCAAGGTGATGGTGGTGGCGCCATCGAGCACGGTGGACATGGCGACCGCCAAGGGTGCGGATATCCAGATCGAAATGCGCAACTGCGATGAGCTGCTCGGTTACGCTGGCACGCGCACCACGGCCGCAGGAGTCCGCGCCTGGAATCCGGTGTTCGACGTCACACCAGCGGCGCTGATCGATGCGATCGTCACCGAGCGCGGGGTCATCGAGCGGCCGGATGCCGCGCGCATGGCGGCGGTTTTCAGCGCGTCTGAGAACTAGCCGGGCGGCGTTCCGGCGCTCCAGCCCAGCGCTCCGCCAGGCACCCTTCCCGGACCCCGGACGACGCCCTGCGCGTGGTAGGATTCCGCCCTTGCGCGGCGGCCTGCCAGCCCCGTCGGGGCGGGCACCAAGCCGCTGAAAGTCAACGGAATTGCTGAATGTCAGAGTTCGCCAAAGAAGTCCTCAAGGTCAATATCGAGGACGAGGTCCGGCAGAGTTATCTCGACTATGCGATGAGCGTGATTGTCGGGCGCGCGCTGCCTGACGTGCGCGACGGGCTCAAGCCTGTGCATCGGCGCATTTTCTACGCCATGCAGGAGTCCAACAACGTCTGGAATCGCCCGTACGTGAAGTGCGCGCGCATCGTCGGCGAGGTGATGGGCAAGTTCCATCCGCACGGCGACTCGGCGATCTACGACGCGCTGGTGCGCATGGCACAGGATTTCTCGATGCGCTACCCGCTGGTCGACGGGCAGGGCAACTTCGGCTCGGTCGACGGCGACAATGCAGCGGCCATGCGTTACACCGAGTGCCGGCTGGAAAAGCTGGCCGCCGAGCTGCTGGCGGATATCGACAAGGACACGGTCGATTTCCAGCCCAACTACGACGAAAAGGAACTCGAGCCGACGGTGCTGCCGTCGCGCATTCCGAATCTGCTGGTCAACGGCTCGGCCGGTATTGCGGTCGGCATGGCGACCAATATTCCGCCGCACAACATCAGCGAGATCATCGATGCCACGGTGGCGTTGATCGACAATCCGGAGCTGTCGATCGAGCAACTGATGGAGTTCGTGCCCGGCCCGGACTTCCCGACCGCCGGCATGATCAACGGCATCGCGGGTGTGGTCGAGGCGTATCGCACCGGTCGCGGCCGGATCAAGATCCGCGCCAAATGCGATATCGAGACCGACGACGACGGCCGCGAGGCGATCATCGTCACCGAAATTCCCTATCAGGTGAACAAGTCGCGGCTGATCACCCAGATCGCCGACCTGGTCAAGGAAAAGCGCATCGAGGGCATCGGCCCGGACCTGCGCGACGAGTCCGACAAGGACGGGATGCGCATCTACATCCCGATCAAACGCGGCGAGCTGGCCGAGGTGGTTCTCAACAATCTCTACCAGCTGACCCAGCTGGAAGTCGTGTTCGGCATCAACATGGTCGCGCTGGTCGACGGCCAGCCGCGCACGCTGTCGCTCAAGCAGGTGCTGGAGGCGTTCATCCGCCACCGCCGCGAGGTGGTGACGCGGCGCACCGTGTTCGAGCTGCGCAAGGCGCGCGATCGCGCCCATGTGCTGGAAGGCCTGACCGTAGCGCTGGCCAACATCGACGCGATGATCGAGCTGATCAAGACCTCGAAGAACCCGGAAGAAGCGCGCGAACGCATGCTTGCGCGTAGTTGGGAGCCGGGCCTGGTGCGCGCCCTGCTGGCCGAAAGCGGCGCTGCGTTCTCGCGCCCGGAAACGCTGGCCGAGGAATTCGGCCTGCACGAGGCCGGCTATCGTTTGTCGGAAGCGCAGGCGAAGGAAATCCTCGAGATGCGCCTGTCGAAGCTGACCGGCCTCGAACAGGACAAGCTGACTGCGGAGTATCGCGAGATCCTCGGCGAGATCCGCGAGCTGATCCGGATCCTCGAAGACCCGGACCGTTTGCTGGCGGTGATCCGCGGCGAGCTGGCGGTGATCCGCGAGAATTTCGGCGACACGCGCCGCACCGTGATCCAGCGCAATCAGGAAGACCTCTCGACGGAGGACCTGATCACGCCGGAAGACATGGTCGTGACGCTGTCGCATACCGGCTATGCCAAGAGCCAGCCGGTGACGTCCTATCGTGCACAGAAGCGCGGCGGTCGTGGACGCAGCGCGACGGCGATGAAGGAACTGGATTTCATCGAACGCCTGCTGGTCGCGCACAGCCACGACACCATCCTGTGCTTCACCAGCGCGGGCCGGGTGTTCTGGCTGCGCACCTTCCAGTTTCCCAATGCGGGTCCGAACTCGCGCGGGCGACCGATCGTCAACCTGCTGCCCTCGCTGGCGTCCGACGAAAAGGTCAATGCGATGCTGCCGGTCAAGGAGTACAGCGAGGATCGTTTCGTGTTTTTCGCCACCCGCTACGGCGTGGTCAAGAAAACCCCGCTGTCGGAGTTCTCGCGCCCACGCTCGATCGGCATCTGGGCGATCGAGCTCGATGAAGGCGACCGGCTGGTCGACGTGGCGCTGACCGACGGCACCCGTGATGTGCTGCTGTTCGCCTCCAACGGCAAGGCGGTGCGCTTCGCCGAGGATGCGGTGCGTGCAGTCGGGCGCACCGCGCGCGGCGTGCGCGGCATCACGCTGGGCGAGGACGCGCGCGTGGTCAGCATGATCGTGGCCGAGGAGGGCGATATCCTCACCGCCACCGCGCGCGGCTACGGCAAGCGCACGCCGCTGGAAGACTATCCGCGCAAGGGTCGCGGAACCCAGGGCGTGATCGCGATCCAGACCTCGGAGCGCAATGGCGAGCTGGTTGGTGCCACCCAGGTCACCGACGAGCACGAGATCATGCTGATCTCCAACCAGGGCACTCTGGTACGAACCCGCGTCTCCGAAATCGCGCGCGTGGGTCGCAACACGCAGGGCGTGACCCTGATCCGCCTGCCTGCCGACGAGGCGCTGGTGAGCGTGGATCGGATCGCTGCGATCAGCGGCGACGCCGATGCAGTCGACGGGCTCGGTGATGGCGACACGCCGGACGCGGTGCCGCCGCCGGCCTGACAACGTAGCGCGGGTCGTCCCGACCCGCGATGCGAAAACCCACCATGAAACCGCTTCCCGCACCCACGCGGCAGGTCGGCACGACTTGCGCTACGGGTTTACTGGGAACGCCGATTGGGGTGCATTCAAAGCACCGCCAATACCGCCTCGGCTGCCGACACCTTGAACTCGCCGGGTGCTTCGATCAGCAACTGGGTGACCACTCCGTCCTTGGCCACCAGCGCAAAGCGCTTCGAGCGCAGGCCCATGCCGAATGCGGTGGCGTCCAACTCCAGGCCCATCGCCTTGGCGAATGCAGCATTGCCATCGGCCAGCATCATGACCTCGGCGGGCACGTTCTGGCTCTTCGCCCAGGCGTCCATCACGAACGCATCGTTGACTGCCATGCAGGCGACCGTATCGACGCCCTTGGCCTTGAGTGCGGGAAGCTTGTCCACATAGCCGGGCAGGTGCTTGGCCGAACAGGTCGGCGTGAACGCGCCGGGCACCGAGAACAGCACCACGGTCTTGCCGGCGAACAGGTCTTCGCTGCGGATCGCCTGCACGCCGTCCTTGAGATAGTGCAGGGTCGCCGAGGGGATGCGGTCGCCGATCTGGATCGTCATGGAATGCTCCGGAGCTTGGATGAGACCGTCGACTATAGCGCCATCGCATGTCGGTCCGAGGTATTGAAATTCGGCAGTCAGGGCCAACTTAAAGAGCCATGGGGCGCCACTGTGAGCGACCCGCATACCGCACGGAGACCACCATGACCATGCTGCGCTACAAACCGTTCAATCCGCAGACCGGCCTGCAAGACGAGCTCAAGCAGGCATTCGACAAGTTCTTCGCCGGCGTCGACGAGGGCGACCAGTCCAACGTGGTCACCAGCCAGTGGACCCCGCGCGTCGACATCAAGGAGCAGGCCAACCGCTTTCTGATTTTGGCCGATATTCCGGGCGTCGATCCGAGCCAGATCGAAGTGCATATGGAAAAGGGCATTCTTTCGATCAAGGGCGAGCGCAAGGAGGAATCGCGCGACGAGGGCGAGAACTTCACCCGCGTCGAGCGTTCGCGTGGCACGTTCTATCGTCGATTCGCGCTGCCCGATTCGGCCGATCCGGACAAGATCACTGCTGCCGGCAAGCACGGCGTGCTGGAGATCGCGATTCCGAAGAAGCCCGAGACCACGCCGCGCCGCATCACGATCAACGCCTGAGGCCGGCTGCATCGCAAGCGACCCAGGCAGGGTCGCGATGCGCGATGCCGCACACAGCCGCCGGTTGAGCGGCGAGCTTCGCGGCCCGCGGCGCACCACGCCGCGGGCCGTTCGGTTTTGATCTCTGCCGCGACTGCGGCATGATCGATGCGCGCGGCCCGGTTCGCCGCGCGTTGATCGATCGACCATTCGAGGAACGGCCCGGCCATGCAGTTCAAGGATTACTACGAGGTGCTCGGGGTGCCGCCCGGCGCCGACGCCGACGTGATCAAGTCGTCCTACCGCCGGCTGGCGCGCAAGTTCCATCCGGACGTGAGCAAGGAAAAAGATGCCGAGGAGCGCTTCAAGGCGATCAACGAGGCCTACGAGGTGCTCAAGGACGGCAAGAAGCGCGCGGCCTATGACCAGCTGCGCGCGCGCGGCTATCGTCCGGGCGAGGAATTCCGACCGCCCCCGGACTTCAACCGCGAACACGATTTCGACGGCGGCGATGCCGGCGGATTCAGCGACTTCTTCGAGTCGCTGTTCGGCCGAGCGCGCGGTGGTGCCACACCCGGTGCTGCCGGTGTCCGGCGCGCACGCGACATGCGCGCGCGGCTGGAGATCGATCTGGAGCGCGCGTTTGCCGGCGGCACCGAGCGCGTGCAGGTCGGCGGCAAGACGCTGGATGTCAGGATCCCGGCCGGTATCCAGCCCGGCCGGCAGATCCGCCTTGCCGGCCAGGCGTCCGCTGGCGGCGATCTGCTGCTGGAGGTCCACTACAAGCCCAATGCGCGCTTCAAGGTATCCGCGCGCGACGTCAGCTCGGCTGTTGCGATCACGCCGTGGGAAGCCGCACTGGGCGCCGCGGTCGCGGTGCCCACACTCGGTGGCGTGGTCGAGATCAAGGTGCCGGCCGGCAGCGCGAGCGGCAAACGCATGCGCTTGAAGGGTCGCGGTTTGCCGGGCACGCCGCCGGGCGACCAGATGGTGGAACTGGTGATCGCGACGCCGCCGGCGCCGGATGCCGAGGCGCGCGAGTTCTACGAGCAGATGGCGCAGACCTTCAAGGATTTTGATCCGCGCCGCTGAGCGCACGCGGCGAACCGATCAATTCCGGCTCATTCGCCGATCAGCGACTTGATCGCCTCGGCCAGCTGCGTCTCGTTGATCGGCTTGGTCACGTAGGCTTTGGCGCCTTGGCGCATTCCCCATACCTTGTCGGTCTCCTGGTCCTTGGTGGTGACCAGGATGACCGGGATGTGGCTGGTGTTCGGGTCCTTGCTGATCTGGCGGGTGGCCTGGAACCCGTTGAGGTTGGGCATCACCACGTCCATCAGGATCAGGTCGGGCAGTTCGCGCTTGGCCGCCTCGACGCCAGCGGCGCCGTCCTCGGCGGTCAGCACCTTGTGGCCGAGTTTCTCGACCACGCGTGTCAGGCCCAGCAGCTGCGAGGGCGAGTCGTCGACGATGAGCACGCGGGCCATGGAATCGGTCTGCCTGTTGTTGCGATGGATGAAATGGGTCTGCCGCAGTCAGAGTACGACTACGGTGCGGCCGAAAGACTCCCCGGCCATCATCGTAGCAAAAACATCGGCCAAGCCGTCCAACCCCACCTCGCGGGTGGCGATCCGGTCCAGATGGGCGGGCTTCCAGTCGTTGGCGAGACGCTCCCAGACCTGGCGGCGGATGTCGTAGGCGGTGCCGGCCGAGGCGATGCCGAGCAGGCTGACGCCGCGGATGATCAACGGCATCACCGTGGTGTGCAGTTCGTACCCGCCCGCCAGTCCGCACGAGGCGATGTTGCCGTAAGGGTGGATCACCCGCGTCAGCCCCTCGAGCATGCCGCCGCCGACGTTGTCGATCGCACCAGCCCAGCGCGGGGTTTCCAGCGGGCGCTGGCCCCAGTGCAGTCCGTCGCGCGAGATGCATTGGCTTGCACCAAGCGACTGCAGGAAATCGAAATGCGCGGGCTTGCCGGTAATCGCATGCGCCTCGAAACCGGCGCGCGTCAGCACGTCGATGGCCAGCATGCCGACGCCGCCGGTCGCACCCGTGACCACGATCGCACCCATCTCCGGGCGCTGGCCGTTGGCCAGCATGCGGTGCAGCGACAGTGCCGCGGTAAAGCCCGCGGTACCGAGCACCATCGACTCGCGCAGGCTCAAACCGGCGGGTAGAGGCACCACCCAATCGGCCTCCAGCCGTGCATATTCGCTGTAGCCGCCATCGCGGGTTTCCGACAGGCCACAGCCGGTGACCAGCACCGCGTCGCCTTCGCGCCAGCGCGGATCGCGCGAGGCGATCACGTGGCCGGCTACATCGATGCCGCCGACCAGCGGTGAGCGGCGCAGGATGCGGCCCTTGCCACTGCCGGCCAAGCCATCCTTGTAGTTGACCGAGGAGTACGCGACCTGGATATCGACTTCGCCAGGATTCAGCGCGCCGAGATCGATCTGTTCGATGCCTGCCGTGTGCTGCTCGCCGCTGGCATGGATGCGGAAGGCGCGGAAGCTGTCGGGAGTGCTCATGGGCGGTCCTGGCGATGGTCTGTAGGCAGCAACGCAAGCGCAATGCGCTGCATCATGGCGCGGCACTCAACTCGAAACGCTGCGCTTGGGTCACGCCCGCGCGTGGCAGCGTCGTGCGGATGGCACTGTAGCCACTCAGCTCCACCGCCAGATCGAGGCTTTCGAGCTGTGCGCTGCACACGTCGCGTCCGGCCAGGGTGCGGCCGGAGTAGGTATCGAACAGGATCCGCAACGTGAAGGCGCCATCGGCGGCAGTCTGCCGGGTGACGCGCATGCGCCCGGCAGCGCGCTCATCCCACCCGGCCTCGACCGTGGCTGCCGCCAGTGGCCTGCCGTCGCGGGCGTCGACCACGGTGCCGCTCACCACCACTTCGTCGAGCGGACACGCTGCCTGTGCGATGCCTGCCACGAGCGCGGCGATCAACATCGCGACCCGTGTCGTGCACGATTCCACCGGACTCAATTGGCCTTGTGGATGGCGCGCTTGTCGACCGCCAGCGCGGCTTCATGCACCGCTTCCGACAAGGTCGGATGCGCATGGCAGATGCGGGCCAGATCTTCGGCCGAACCATGAAACTCCATTGCCACCACCGCCTCGGCGATCAGCTCCGATACGCAGGCGCCGACCATGTGCACGCCGAGCAGGCGGTCTGTCTGGGCATGCGCGATCACCTTGACCATGCCGGCGGTCTCGTTCATCGCCACAGCGCGGCCGATGGCCGCGAACGGGAACGAGCCGGTGCGATACGGGATGCCTTCTGCCTTCAACTGTTGTTCGCTCTTGCCGACCCACGAGATCTCCGGCTCGGTGTAGATGACCCACGGGATGGTGTCGTGATTCACGTGGCCGGGTTTGCCGGCGATGATCTCGGCCACCGCGATGCCTTCTTCGGATGCCTTGTGGGCGAGCATCGCACCGCGCACGCAGTCGCCCACCGCCCACACGCCCTCGACGCCGGTCCAGTTGTGCTCATCGACGATGTAGCGCCCGCGCTCGTCGGTGCGCACGCCACTGTCCGGCGCCAGGCAGCCGGCGGTTGCCGCACGGCGACCGACCGACACCAGCAGCTTGTCGAACACCATCGTCTGCAAGCCCTTGCCCGAGTCGAAGCTCAGCTGCACCTGATTGTCCTTGAGCTCGACCGCGGTGCACCTGGTGCCAAGGCGGATATCAAGGCCCTGTTTCTTGAACTCGCGCTGTGCGGCCTTGGCGATGTCCGCATCCACCGCGCCGAGGAACTCCGGCAGTGCTTCGAAGATGGTGACCTCGCTGCCGAGGCGCTTCCACACGCTGCCCAGTTCCAGGCCGATCACACCCGCACCGATCACGCCCAGCCGCTTGGGTACCTCGGTCAAGTCGAGTGCGCCCTGGTTGTCGAGGATCAGGCGATTGTCGAACTTCGCGAACGGCAGCTCGATCGGCACGCTGCCGGTGGCCAGGATGATGCTGGTGCCGGAGATGCAGCTCTTGCTGCCGTCGTGGGCGGTGATCTGAACCGTGCGATCGGCGAGCAGGCGGCCGAATCCTGCCAGCGGCGTGACCTTGTTGGTCTTGAACAGGCTGCTGATGCCGCCGGTGAACTGCTTCACGATCTTGTCTTTGCGACCGATCATGGTCTTGATATCGATCGTCGGCTGCAACGCGCTGATGCCGTGGTCGGCGAAGGTGTGGGTGAGGTTGTGGAATTGCTTGGACGAATCGAGCAGCGCCTTGGACGGAATGCAGCCGATATTGAGGCAGGTACCGCCCAGTGCAGGCTTGCCATCCTTGTCCAGGAACGCATCGACGCACACGGTTTTCAGTCCCAGCTGCGCGGCGCGAATGGCCGCAACGTAGCCGCCAGGACCGGCGCCGATGACGATGAGATCGAATTGGTCCATGGGGTGGGTCCGCGAGTGCGTTGTGCTTGGCGAAGGCGAGGGCTCAGGGTACAGCGACCAGGGTACACAGAAGCGGTGGTTACCCCTGTACCCTGACCCCCCGTACCCTTTTCCCCAGGCTCTCGTCAGAGCCCCAGAAGTATCTTCGCCGGATTCTCCAGCTGGTTCTTGATATCGACCAGGAACGTCACTGCGTCCTTGCCGTCGACTATGCGGTGATCGTAGCTGAGTGCGATGTACATCATCGGTGCCGCGATCACCTGGCCGTTGTCGACGATGGCGCGTTCCTTGACCGCGTGCATGCCGAGGATCGCGCTCTGCGGCGGATTGACGATCGGCGTGGAGAACAGCGAGCCGAACACGCCGCCGTTGGTGATGGTGAAGGTGCCGCCTTGCAGGTCTTCGATCGACAAACCGCCCTGGCGGGCCTTGTTGGCGTAGTCGCCGATCGCGCGTTCGATGTCGGCAAAGCCCATGGTCTCGGCGTTGCGCAGCACCGGGGTGACCAGGCCGCGTTCGGTCGAGACCGCGATCGAGATGTCGGCGTAGGCGTGATACACGATGTCGTTGCCGTCGACCGAGGCATTGACCACCGGATGGCGCTTGAGCGCCTCGGCGGCGGCCTTGACGAAGAAGCTCATCAGACCCAGGCGCACACCGTGGCTTTTCTCGAACTGCTCGCCGAGGGTCTTGCGCAGTTCCATCGCAGCTTTCATGTTGACCTCGTTGAACGAGGTCAACATCGCGATCGAATTTTTCGCCTGCATCATGCGTTCGGCGATGCGGGTGCGCATGCGCGTCATCGCCACGCGCTGTTCGGTGCGCGGGCCGCTGGCAAGCGCTGTCGCAGCAGGCGCTGGCGCAGGGGCAGGGGCGGGGGCGGGCGCAGGGGGGGCAGTGGCGGGGGCGGGCGCAGGCGCGGGCGCTGCAGCTGGCGCCTTACCGGCATTGACCAGGTCTTCCTTGGTCACCTGACCGCGGCGACCGGTACCGGTGACGGTGGCAGGGTCGATCTTGTTCTCTTCGGCGAGCCGACGCCCGGCGGGCGACAGCTCGGCGCTGCTGGTTGCGGCAGCAGGAGCGGCTTTTGCGGCGACCGGTGCTGCGGGCGCAGGTGCGGCTGCAGCTGCAGGTGCAGCAGCCGCAGGCGTGTCCGCAATGGCGCCGGCCTCGATGATCCCGATCACTTCCTGGCTGCCGACGCTGTCGCCGGTGTTCTTGAGCACGCCGGTCAGCACGCCGTCGACCGGCGAGGGCACTTCGAGCACGACCTTGTCGGTTTCCAAATCGACCAGATTCTCGTCGCGGCGAACGCTGTCACCGGGCTTCTTGTGCCAGGTCGCGATGGTGGCGTCGGAGACCGACTCCGGCAGGACGGGGACCTTGACCTCGATGCTCATTTTTTTCTGCCCTGGATGGGAAGCGCTGGGTGGAAAGCGGTGCGGTCTATTCGTTGACGCTGTCGTCGATCAGCTTGTCGAGCAGCGCCTGTGCGAGCAGCGCATTGTGCTCGGCCACATGGGTGTTGTAGTGGCCGCAGGCGGGGGCCGGCGAACGCGGTCGCCCCGCGTAGTGCAGGCGCTGTTTGGCATCGCCGATGCAAAACCGCAGGTGATGCTGGATCTGGTACCACGCGCCCTGGTTCATCGGCTCTTCCTGGCACCAGATCACGTTCTTGACCGCCGGGAAACGCTTCAGCTCGGCGATCACTTCCGGGCGCGGGAACGGATACAGCTGCTCGACGCGGACCAGCGCCACGTCCTGCACGCCGCGCTTCTGCGCGTCTTCGAGCAGGTCGTAGTAGACCTTGCCCGCGCACAGCACCATGCGCTTGACCTTCTTCGGATCGCGCGTGGTGGTATCCGGGATCACGGTCTGGAAGCTGCCGGCGATCAGCTCGTCGAGGGTGGAGGTCGACAGCTTGTTGCGCAGCATCGACTTCGGCGTCATCACCACCAGCGGCTTGCGCAGGTCGCGCACCATCTGGCGACGGATCATGTGGAACATCTGCGCGGGCGTGGTGGGCGTACACACCTGCATGTTGTCCAGCGCGCACAGTTGCAGAAAGCGCTCCAGACGCGCCGAGCTGTGCTCGGGGCCCTGGCCTTCGTAGCCGTGCGGCAAGAACAGGGTCAGCCCGCACACGCGGCCCCACTTGGCCTCGCCCGAGGAGATGAACTGGTCGATTACCACTTGGGCGCCATTGGCGAAGTCGCCGAACTGGCCTTCCCAGATCACCAGCGTGCCGGGATCGGTGGTGGCGTAACCGTATTCGAAGGCCATCACCGCTTCTTCGGACAGCAGCGAGTCGATGATGGTGATGTCCTGCGGATCGGCGACCAGTGCGGCCAGTGGCAGCTTCGCCTCGCCGGTGTTCTGATCGTGCAGCACCGCGTGGCGGTGGAAGAAGGTGCCGCGGCCGGAGTCCTGGCCGACGAAGCGCAGCTTGCTGCCTTCTGCAAGCAGCGCGGCGTAGGCGAGATTTTCGGCAAAGCCCCAGTCCATGCGCAGCTCGCCGGCCGCCATCTTGGCGCGGTCTTCGTAGACCTTGGCCACGCGCGGGTGCAGCACCATGCCGTCGGGCACCTTGGCGATCGCCTGCGCCAGCGGCAGCAGTCGATCTCGCGGCACGGCGGTATCGTAAGGGTCGTCGATCCTGGCGCCCAGATGTCGCGACCAGTCGATCGCGGGCACCAGCGGATTGTCGGCCAGATCGGCTGCAATCCGGCCGGAATCGAGCTGGGCGCGGTAGCCGTCGAGCAGCGCCTTGGCATCGTCGGCACCAATGCTGCCCTCGCGGGCGAGCTTTTCCGCGTACAGCTCGCGGGTGGTCTTGCGGCTGCGAATGACGTGGTACATCACCGGCTGGGTCGCGGCCGGTTCGTCGGCCTCGTTGTGTCCGTGGCGGCGATAGCAGACCAGATCGATCACCACGTCCTTCTTGTAGCGGCTGCGGAAATCCAGCGCCAGTCGCGCGCAGTACACCACCGCCTCGGGATCGTCGCCGTTGACGTGGAAGATCGGCGCGGTGACCATCTTGGCCACGTCGGTGCAATACAGGGTGGAACGCGCATCGTCGACCCGGTGGATGGTGAAGCCGACCTGGTTGTTGATCACCACATGCACGGTGCCGCCGACGCAGAATCCGCGCGCCTGCGACATCTGGAACAGCTCCATCACCACGCCTTGCCCGGCAAACGCGGCATCGCCGTGGATCAGCAGCGGCATGACCTGTTCGCGCGCATCGTCGTGGCGACGCTGCTGGCGCGCACGCACCGAGCCGCTGACCACCGCGTCGATGATCTCCAGGTGCGAGGGATTGAAGCCCAGCGCCAGATGCACCGGACCGCCCGGCGTTGCCACATCGGACGAATAGCCCATGTGGTATTTCACATCGCCCGAGTGCGCGGGATCTTCGGGACCGTCGTGGCGGCCCTCGAACTCGGCGAACAGCTGATGCGGCGGCTTGCCCATGGTGTTGACCAGCACATTGAGCCGGCCGCGATGGGCCATGCCGATCACGACTTCCTTGATGCCCTGCACGCCGCCGCGGCGCACGAGCTCGTCGATCAGCGGAATCAGGCTGTCGCCGCCTTCGAGCGAGAAGCGCTTCTGGCCGACGTAACGGGTGTGCAGATAGCGCTCCAGACCTTCGGCCTGGGTGAGCTTTTGCAGGATTCGGCGACGCTCATCGCCGGTCAGCGCATATTGGCCGCCAGTGCGCTCGAGCTGCTCATGCAGCCAGCGACGCTGGTCGGCATCCGAGATATGCATGAACTCGATGCCGACCGAGCTCGAATAGGTCGACTTGAGCAGGGTCACGATGTCGCGCAGCTTCATGCGCGTGGGCGCCGACAGCGAGCCGGTACTGAACTCCACGTCCAGATCCGCACCCGACAAACCATGGAAGCCCAGCTCCAGATCGGGCGCGGCCTGCTTGGTTGCAAGCCCCAGCGGATCGAGGTTGGCCGCGAGGTGCCCGCGGGCGCGGTAGGCGGTCACCAGCTTGTGCACGCCGGCCTGCTTCTGCGCGAACACATCGTCGACCGCCGAGGCGGCACCCGCCGACAGGCCACGCACCGCGCGGCGCGCGGTCTGCGCGACCTGCTCGACGATCGGGCCGTGCGGAATGTCGCCGGCCTCGCGCCCCTTGAGCTGATCGAAGTACGCCCGCCACTTTGCATCGACCGAGTTCGGGTCGTGCAGGAAACTTTCGTACAGCGACTCGACATAGACCGCGTTGCCGCCGGCCAAGTGCGAGGAAAGGGCGAACTGCTGGAGAAGCGTCGTCACGCGAACCTGCCTGGATTTGGCGCAAGCGCTTGCGCCGAAAAGGAAATTTACCGACCTGGGGAGGCCACGAGAAAGCGGCGCAGTATACCCGCAGCATCGCGGCACGGGCAAAGCAAGTGCGGGGCCGCGCGGGGCCGGCAGCCTGCGTGGCGCGCGCGGTTCAGCTGTTGCGGTCGACCGCGTAACGGGCCAGATCGGCCAGCGCGCTGTCCGTAGCGGCGATTCCGGCGATGCATGCGAGCGCATCGGCGCGCAGCCGGGCCGCGAGTGCGCGCGCTTTGTCCATGCCCAGGATCGACGGATAGGTCGGCTTGTCGCGTGCGATGTCCGCGCCCTGGGCCTTGCCGATGGTCGCGGTGTCGCCCTCGACATCGAGGATGTCGTCGCGGATCTGGAAGGCGAGTCCGACCTGCTGTGCATAGCGATCCAGCACGTCGAGCACGTCGGCATCCTTGCAGCCGGCCGCCAGCGCGCCAAGACGCACGCTGGCGCGGATCAGCGCGCCGGTCTTGTGCGCATGCATGCGTTCGAGTTCGGTGGCATCCAGCCGATGGCCGACTGCGGCCAGATCGAAAGCCTGGCCTCCGGCCATGCCGGCCGAGCCACAGGCAGTGGCAAGCGACTGGATCATCGCCACCCCGCGTGCCGGGTCGGCAGCGACCGCGGGGTCGGCGGCGAGGATCTCGAAGGCCAGCGCCTGCAGCGCATCGCCCGCGAGGATCGCGGTGGCTTCGTCGAAGGCGATGTGCACGGTCGGCAGGCCGCGACGCAGGGCGTCGTCGTCCATCGCCGGCAGGTCGTCGTGGATCAGCGAATAGGCGTGGATGACTTCCACCGCGGCCGCCGCACGATCGGCAGCGCCAGGCTCGGCACCCAGCGCCACGCAGGTCGCATAGGCCAGCAGCGGACGGATGCGCTTGCCGCCACCGAGCACGCTGTAGCGCATCGCACGATGCAGGTTCAGCGGTGGCGCATCGGCACGCGGGAGCAGACTGTCGAGCACGCCATCGGCGCGCTGCGCGAAGTCCAGCAGGGTCGGCGTCAGCTCAGGGCGTGTCGGGTTCAAAGTCGGTGGCGCGGTCGGGCTGAGCGGGGTCGAGCAGCAGCTTGACCCGCAGTTCCGCCTGATCGAGTGCGCCCTGACACTGCCGGTACAGCGCGATGCCGCGTTCGAAGGTGGTCAGCGAGTCGTCGAGGGAGAGGTCGCCCTTCTCCAGCCGCGACACCAAGGATTCCAGTTGGTCGAGCGATTGCTCGAAGTCCGCGATCGGAGCAGGCGCGGAACTCGGCGGGGTCGATGACATGTGGGCAGCCTATCGGAGGGGCCGGGGACGGTCAACGCGGCGCATGCGTGCAGCGCAGGTGTGCGCCCATCGCCGTGAGCGTG
>Ga0335397_10001085_pt1 | contig 36714 bp, 25 predicted proteins | sample MAT04_FD_205740 | JGI IMG/M metagenome (GOLD analysis project Ga0335397, IMG submission 205740) | Freshwater microbial communities from Lake Fryxell liftoff mats and glacier meltwater in Antarctica - MAT-04 (spades assembly) (version 2) ... | reverse complement strand
TATTGACCTGGTTTAATCCGCCACAGGTAAAATTCATTTTCTGAAGATGAAATTTATGTTATCGTCTGCAGGTTGCAGGTTTCCGGCTTATTTCTATTTACCAAAATGAACCAAAACAAGTACACAACAAATGGGCTGCTCTTCATGTGCAGCCCATTTGCTTTTATTAAAATTTTTCAAATAATACAGTAATCGAGGTTAAATAGTTGCTTATTTTTTTGAAAAAAGTCAGGAAAGAATAATAATATTTCCCTAAAAAAGTCGCTTTAATTTCAGGTTAAGAAGAAGATTTACTTTTTTATAGAATATACTGGGGGACCTTTTTTATATAATATCCACTAAAAAATGAATTAAAGCGTTAATAATCTTGAAACCGGGTTTGAATCAATGTACTCCTGAAATACTATGTTTAAATACTATGTACCGTTGTTGTTAATCGCAATAAGCGGCTTCCATTGCAAAAAGATGGCCAGGTATCATAATTCTGGCATTGTTGAAAAGGGTGTTGCAGATTTACGGAATAATAATATACTTAAAAATCCCGTTGCGCTAAACGGAGAATGGGAATTCGCCTGGAAAAAATTAATTTATCCTGGCGACTCCACCAGCATTAAAAATTACTCTGAATTCCCAAAGCTTTGGAATGGTAATGTAGTGAATGGCCAACAGCTATCCCCACAAGGTTATGCTACCTATGGATTGACCATTTTGTTACCCAAAAGCAGATCAAAACTTGCATTAAAAATTCCTGATGTTTACTCTTCTTACCGGATGTATGTTAATGGAGTTTTATTTGCAAATAACGGTGTTCCTGCCACCACTTTAAAAGACTATTCACCTCATTGGGTTTCCAAAACTTTAGCCTTGCCTGGTGATAAAGATACTTTGCAGATTTTGTTACAGGTGGCAAATTTCTCCCACGCAAAAGGCGGAATAAAGAAAGAAATTATAATCGGGGATAATGATTTTTTACAATCCAAAAGAGAAAAATTTATTGCAGGTGATTTTTTATTGGCAGGATGTCTTTTTATGGGTGGCTTATTCTTTTTTGGTTTATACCTGTTTGGCAAAAATGACAAGGCGATGCTTTTTTTCTCTTTGTTTAGCATGTTGTACAGTTACCGGATTGTTGGTAGTTCCAATTATGCATTACACAGTGTGTTCCCCAACCTGCATTGGCAAATTACAATCCGGCTGGAGTATTTTACTTTGTTTTGCAGCATTTATCTTTTTGTGCAATATGTACGACGATTATATCCGTTAGATGTGCATAAACCGATTGCAAAAACACTTTCTATCCTTTGCCTGATTGTTACTGTTGCACCAATCGTTACCCCTTCGCTTGCGTTTACACATATAATTAATCCATTTTTAGTGTTAATGTTTTTTTGTATCGGGTATGTATTGTTTGTATTTATTAAAGCCTATTTAAACAAACGACCTGCTTCCGAATATGCTTTAATAAGTATAGGTGTTTTGATGTTGATTCAGTTGATCATCAATTTAGAATATTTTGGATATCTGATTTCTTCAAAGGAGATCATATTTGCCGGATATATCATTTTTTTCTTTCTTCAGTCGCTGATTCTTTCTTTTCGTTTTGCATATTCCTTAAAACAGGCGAAAAACGAAGCTGAGCAGGGACTGAAAGCTAAAAGTGAATTTCTATCTACCATGAGTCATGAAATTCGTACACCCCTTAATTCAGTAATTGGAATGACCCACCTGATGTTGAAAAATAATCCAAGAAATGATCAGAAGCTACAACTGGATGTATTACTTTTTTCGGCAGGCAATTTACTTTCTATAGTAAATAATATTTTGGACTTTGGTAAAATAGAAGCAGGGAAAATCAGCTTTGAGTCAATTGAAATGGATGTAGAAAACATCCTGAACAATATAGCGTCCGGATCAAAAAATGCAGTTGAGGAAAGAGGCATTAAGTTAAAATTGACAATGCCGATAAAAGGATTTCCTAAAGTTACCGGCGACCCTACCAGGTTAACCCAGGTAATTAGTAATCTTGTTGGAAATGCGATAAAATTTACTCATGAGGGAGAAGTGATAATAGCATTACATATAAAAGAGCAAACCAATGATAACATCACACTCACTTTTAAAATAATTGATACCGGTATTGGTATTTCAAAAGAAAAGCAACAGTTGGTTTTTGAACAGTTTACGCAGGCAGATTCAACAACTTCCCGCAGTTTTGGCGGTACCGGGCTTGGGTTGGCTATTTCAAAAAAAATATTGGAGCTGCAGGGAGTTCAACTACAACTTGAAAGCGATACCGGAAAAGGAGCCACATTTTATTTTACTCAATCTTTTCCCATTCATAAAACGACTGAACTCCCCATTTTTACAACGGAAAAAAAGTCTCTCGAAAATATTAACTCAACCCTGAATGGATTGAACATATTATTGGTTGAAGATAATCCTATGAATGTATTTGTCGCTAAAAGTTTTTTGGAGAAATGGGGAGCAGTAGTTGATGTAGCGAAAAATGGCCAGGAGGCAATAGATACATTGGATATCAACCTGCACAAACTCATTTTGATGGATATGCACATGCCCGTAATGGATGGTTACACTGCCACCAGAAAAATAAGGGAATTGGGATTTAGTATTCCGATTATTGCACTTACTGCAAGTCTCCCAAATGAAGTGGAAAATGCGGTGAATGGAATTGGAATTAATGGTATGGTGCTAAAACCTTTTGTTCCTGAAGAATTATACAAGGCGGTGCAGCGGTTTGCAATGGCGGAATTGTAAATGGGAATTTTAACAGGTAAAATTTAATAATGAAACAGGGATCAGTTAAAACTTTACTATTGAAACCTACAAATATTGTATAAAATTAAATATCAGGCATCCTCGCATCCCTTTATATTTTTGGTTATTGGCTGTTTCAAAATATCCCCTATTTTTGCAGCATGACAGTAGAACATTTGAAGGATATGAGAGACCGTGTGTTGGTCTTGAGGAGGTTTCTTTGACGTCGCTAACAGAGAAACTAAAATAAATAACGACAAGCAACTCTCGCTTTCACCGGGTTTTTGGGATGATAATGCCCGGGCTACTTCCATTTTAAAAGAAACGAAAGTAAATGAATACTGGGTAAACATGTATCACGATGTGGAGTCGTTGGTAGAGGATTTTGCCGTATTGTTCGAGTTCTGGAAAGAGGGGGAAGCTACAGAAGAGGAAGTGAAAGCAACCTTCATCAATGCCAATACTGCTATTGATGAAGCGGAGTTTAAAAGTACGCTCAACCAACCTGCGGATGCCTTGCCGGCAGTATTGCAAATAAATAGTGGGGCGGGCGGTACAGAGAGCCAGGACTGGGCGGAAATGCTGGCCCGGATGTACAGGATGTATGGTGAAAAGCAGGGTTGGAACGTGAGCGAACTGGACTGGCAATGGGGTGATGGAGCAGGTATTAAAACCTGTACTTTCCAGTTTGATGGACCTTTCGCTTATGGGTTTTTAAAAGCCGAGAGTGGCGTACACCGGCTTGTAAGAATTAGCCCTTTTGATAGTAACGCCAGGCGTCATACTTCTTTTGCCAGCGTATATGTATACCCATTGATTGATGATACCATTGAGATAGCAGTAAATCCTGCTGATGTGGAATGGGCTTTTTTCAGGAGTGGCGGCAGTGGCGGACAAAATGTAAATAAAGTTGAAACGGCAGTAAGGCTAACGCATAAGCCCAGTGGTTTTATAGTGGAATGCCAGCAGGCCCGCACCCAGGGTGAAAACAGGGAAAAGGCAATGTCTATGTTAAAGAGTCGCCTGTACGAAGAAGAAATGCGCAAACGACAGGCAGCTTTGGATGCCACCAATTCCTCCAAGAAAAAAATAGAATGGGGTAGCCAGATACGTTCTTATGTTTTTCATCCCTATAAAATGATTAAAGATCATCGTACCGATTTTGAAGTAGGAAATGTAGGGCCGGTAATGGATGGCGAACTGGATGGATTTATAAAAGCATTTTTAATGAGTGAAAAGGAAGCGGATGCATCCTGATGAAGGTAAAATTTGGTTGGAGAGATATGGCTATTAATTTTCATTCTGAAGAAATAAGGTACTCATTCAATAATTCATTGAAAGTTGTATTTAAATTGTAAATTCAAAAAATGAAAAAACACCTTTTATCCATTTCCATTTTGCTGGTTTTAATAGCCTGTAATGAAACGACAAGTCCGCCCGGGGTGATACCTGCTTCCATCATCGATACGCAACTCCCCAAAGTTGATACACTCAAACCCCTTATATCAAACAATAGCATTGGTAGTGGACTGACGCTTGAAGAAATGAAGGATGATAGTGTATTTACAGATGGTAGCATTCCCACCAGTTGGGAGGTAGCCGGGATTACGGATGTTAAAAATTTTAAGTTATTTTTAAAAAGAGTGCAGCTATTGGTATTAAATGATGAAAAAGAACAATTGGCAAAATTCATCAAATACCCACTCGGCCGATCTATAAAAAGTGAAGCAGAATTTATTAAAAATTACGACCGGATATTTACAAAAGATGCTAAATTATCCATTGCTAAAATTAATTTTAGCCAGATATTCAGAAACAGCAAAGGTGCCATGAGCGAAGAAGGGAGAGTTTGGTTTCAACAGGAAGTGGATGAATTTAAGATCATTGCTGTAAACAATTAATTGGTCTTCAGGAATGCCATGTTTCAAAAGTTTTGCAGTCCTTCATCTAAAATAAAGTATATGCAATTTGGAGATTTCTATTATCCGATGCCAGTTAATGAACCGGTATTAAATTATTCGCCTGGAAGTAAGGAAAAGATAGCACTAAAGAAAGTGCTGAAGGAATTAAAGGGTGAAACAGCAGATGTTCCCATGTATATTGGGAGCGAAAAAGTGCGAACCGGCAATACGAAAGAATTGAGGCCACCCCATGAGCACCGGCATTTACTTGGTTATTATCACGAAGGAGATGCCAGCCATGTTAAAAAGGCAATAGCTGCCGCTCAAAAGGCTAAGGAAAAGTGGGCAGCGCTCAGTTGGGAAAACAGGGCGAATATATTTTTAAAAGCGGCAGATTTACTGGCCACCAAATATCGTCCATATATTGTGGGTAGTACCATGCTTGGGCAAAGTAAAAATCCTTACCAGGCAGAAATTGATGCAGCCTGCGAACTCATTGATTTTCTTCGGTTCAATGTACATTTTTTAAGTGAAATTTATCGTCAGCAACCTATCAGCAGCGCTGGTATGAATAACAGGGTAGAGTACAGGCCACTCGAAGGTTTTATATTGGCTATTACTCCATTTAATTTTACTGCCATCGGAGGTAATCTGCCTACCAGTGCTGCGATGTGTGGTAATGTGGTAGTTTGGAAATGTGCCCATACACAGATTTATAGTGCCCAGGTTTTTATGCGAATACTAAAAGAAGCCGGATTGCCTGACGGTGTTATTAATCTTGTATTCGTTGATGGGCCGGTATTAGGCGAAGTATGTTTTAACCATCCCGATTTTGGAGGTGTTCATTTTACCGGGAGTACAGGTGTATTCAATTTTATGTGGAAAACAATTGGTGCCAATACAGGAATTTACAAATCTTATCCCCGTATCGTTGGTGAAACCGGAGGAAAGGATTTTGTTATTGCTCATAAAACCGCCCACCCGGATGTAGTGGTTGCGGCATTGGCCAGGGGGGCATTTGAATACCAGGGACAAAAATGTTCCGCAGCATCCAGGGCATATATTCCTTCAAATTTGGCAAGTGAAATAAAAAAGAAACTGGTCGCTGAGTTAAAGACCATGAAAATGGGAACGACAGAAGATTTCACCAATTTTATTAACGCTGTAATTGATGAAAAGAGTTTTGATAAATTGGAGAGTTACATAAAAGGGGCTGCAAAAAAGGGTAGCAATGCTAAAATTATCGCTGGCGGAAAATGTGATAAATCGAAAGGGTTTTTTATTGAGCCAACTGTAATAGAAACCACTGATCCAAAGTATATTACTATGTGTGAAGAATTGTTTGGACCGGTTCTTACTTTATATGTATACGATGAAAATAAATTTGAAGATGCTTTGAAACTGGTAGACAGTACTTCTCCTTATGCATTAACAGGAGCCGTTATTGCACAGGACAGGTATGCAGTAGAACTGGCAACAGATAAATTACGAAATAGCGCAGGTAATTTTTATATCAACGACAAACCAACAGGTGCAGTGGTGGGCCAGCAACCTTTTGGGGGTGCAAGGGCAAGTGGCACAAATGATAAGGCGGGTAGTATGTTAAATTTGTATCGTTGGTTAAGTGCAAGAACCATTAAAGAAACTTTTACCCCGGTAACTGATTACCGGTATCCGTTTATGTTAGAAAAATAATTAACGTTACTAGATTACAGGTTGTTTTATCATTATTATGTTAATTGTGATTATTAGTCAAATCTTTTATAAGGAAGGTAATTGATACATTCAAATTCATACTTATGAAGTAAATGGGGTTGAAAATCTTCAACCCTTTTTTTATTCGGACAATATCAGATAAATTCGCCCTATAATATTAAAGTTTGAAAACAATACTAGATAAGCGACAATTACATCTGACTATTTTAAGGCTTTCGCACCAGCTCCTTGAGAATCATTTAAATTTAGAAGAAGTAGTTTTTATCGGCATGCAGCCGCGGGGTGTTCAAATAAGTAAACTCATTGTGGATGGGATACGTAACCTTTCCCCGGGAGAAAAGGTACAATATGGTATTTTGGATATCACTTTTTACAGGGACGATGTAAGAAACCAACTGCATATTGCTAATAAAACAGATATTTCTTTTTCTATAGATGGTAAAATTGTGATATTGATTGATGATGTCCTGTATACTGGCCGAACTATCCGGGCGGCACTGGATGCGATCCAGGATTTTGGCCGACCGCAAAAAATTGAGTTATGTGTGTTGGTTGACCGACGGTTTAACAGGGAGCTTCCCATTCAGCCTGATTATTCAGGGATTTCAATTGATACAGCATTCTCTCAAAAAGTGAAAATCGAATGGGATAGGGAAGAAGTAGTTTTATATTAAAAAGAACTTTATCGTCAAAATCAAAAAAAGCAATTTTGCATCGTGTGAAAATTAGAATAGGTAGTACTCTTGTTAATAACTATCACCTACTGGCTAAAGATAGTAGCTCTTCCCCTTTAATAAAAATACCGCAGTTGTATAAGTGGCTACGTATCTGCGGAAAATTTGATTATTCGTGGCAAAATTTCAAACAAATCTATTAGCTTTGCCGCTTAATGCAACTATCCACCAAACACTTATTGGGCATTAAAGATCTAACACCGGAAGATATTTCTCTGATTTTAGCTACTGCCTCACAATTCAAAGAAGTTTTACAACGTCCCGTTAAAAAAGTCCCTTCGTTAAGGGATATTACCATTGTTAATTTATTTTACGAAAACAGTACCCGAACCCGTATTTCATTTGAACTGGCTGAAAAGCGTTTAAGTGCAGATACCATCAATTTTTCTGCTTCCGCATCTTCCGTATCCAAAGGGGAAACATTGCTGGATACCGTAAATAATATCCTAAGCATGAAGGTAGACATGGTAGTGATGCGGCATAGTGCCAGTGGAGCTCCTCATTTTTTAGCCAGGCATATACCGGCAGCAATTGTAAATGCAGGAGATGGTATTAATGAACATCCAACGCAGGCTTTATTAGATGCCTTTTCAATTAAAGAAAAACTGGGTAGCCTGGAGGGGAAGAAAATTGTATTGGTTGGTGACATTATGCATTCAAGGGTGGCATTAAGCAATATTTATTTGTTAAAAAAGATGGGAGCTGAAGTGATGGTAGCCGGCCCTCCCACTTTAATTCCAAAATATATCCGGGAAGCGCTTCAGGTAAGGGTGGAGTATAGTTTGAAAAAAGCGTTGGAATGGTGCGATGTGGCAAATGTATTACGGATTCAACTGGAGCGGCAAAACCAGGTGCTTTTTTCTTCGCTCCGGGAATATAACCTCGCTTATGGTGTAAGTAAAAAGTTATTAGATGGATTGAAGAAGGAGATCGTTATAATGCATCCGGGCCCAATTAACAGGGGGGTAGAGATTGACAGTGATGTCGCTGACGGTAATCAGTCAATTATATTGCAGCAGGTAGAAAATGGCGTAGCAGTAAGAATGGCGGCACTGTATCTGTTGGCAGGTAAAAGGCCGGATTAGTTATTGTATCTGTAATGTTTTTAAAATAATACATTTGACTATTGATTTACGATTTATTATAATAAAGTAAATTTTTCGAAATTTGGATGTATATTTCTCCTTACAAATAATTTTTCCCGTTTACACTTTTGCAAATTACCATTATAACGGACTAACAATATGCAACGCACCTGTTTATTTCCCGGCACATTTGACCCTGTTACCATGGGACATATCGATATTATTGACAGGGCGATGCCTTTGTTTGATAAACTCGTAATTGGCATCGGTAGAAATGTAAATAAAGTTCCAATGTTTAGCGAGGAACAAAGGTTAAACTGGTTACTGGAAATTTACAAGGATGAACCAAAAGTGACGGCAGTCGTTTACGATGGACTGACAGTTAACTGTTGCAAAATGGTTGGTGCAAATTTCATCTTACGTGGAATAAGATATGTAAACGACTTTGAATACGAAAAAGCAATTGCGGATATGAATAGAAGTATTGATGGTCATATAGAAACTGTTTTTTTGACTTGTTTACCACAATACACCTCTATTGCATCTACCCTTGTAAGGGATGTCTTAAAAAATGGTGGTGATGTATCGCAATTCCTTCCTGCGGTAGTGAATGAATCTATTAATAACCTAACATTAAAATGATCCCAAATGTCAATCTGGTTCAAAAAAAATATTAAAGTAGCAGATATTGCTCCCTTTGCTGTAGATACTATGGCTGAACATTTGGGTATGGAATGGACAGAAATAGGGGACGATTATATAAAAATTAAGATGCCGGTAGACCACCGCACCAAGCAACCTTATGGTCTTTTGCATGGCGGAGCCAGTTGTGCCCTGAGTGAAACAGCAGGCAGTGTAGCGTCCCAGTTAGTAATTGATCCCAATAAATTTATTTGTGTGGGGCTTGAAATAAATGCCAACCATATAAGAAGTGCGAGACAGGGATATGTAACAGGTATTGCTAAACCTTTACATCTTGGTGCAACTACACATGTTTGGGATGTTAAAATTTATGATGAATTGGACAAACTGATTTGTATAAGTCGGCTTACGGTGGCCATATTGAATAAAGCCTTTTAATTTCTCAGGGAATTTCAAAAAATATACCCAGGATATCTTTTATGGATGGGTAGGTATTTTTAAGTGGTTCTTTAATGTCTTTCGTTTTTACCCATTTTATATCAGTAATGTTTTCTTCTGTTTGTGGAACAAGGATTTGATAATTTTTGCTGGTCATATAATACCAGTGAGAAACCTTCAGAAAGTGTTTTCCAAAAGCAGTATAAGTATGGTAAGTCACACCAACCTTGTTTTTCAATGTTAATTTTGTTACACCAGTCTCTTCTTTTACTTCCCTTATTGCGCATTGCTCCAGGTTCTCTCCCTTTTCCACCTTGCCTTTGGGCAAGTCCCACTTTTCAAGCCGGTAGATAAACAGTATTTCTTTTTTTTCGTTTTGAACAACTCCCCCTGCAGCTTCTATTAATTGGAAATACTTGAAGAAGGCTTTTTTTAATTTTTCAAGATCGGCATTCCATAAAACCCCTGCGTGAAATTCTTCTTTTTTTATTTCATGCAGCAAAGATTTGATAGCAGGACCGGAAATCTCATCAACAAATACAGCATCAGGATGATGCAAAATTTCATTCAGCTTTGTGTCAATCTCATCACAGAGATAGACTGGTTTATCATCAAAGTAGATTTTTATGTGCATGGTATTATCTGTTTGTTATGTTCATTGACTATTAAATATTTCCCGCCATTATTAGTAAAACGTTCGTATGAATAGTAAAAAAGGAAAGCTAATGGCTTTTTTATAAATTTGTGGCATGACAGATAAAAAAGCAACCGCTGAAAAACTATTACAAATTAATGCAATTAAATTAAGTCCGCAACAACCCTTTACCTGGGCCAGTGGTTGGAAAAGTCCGATTTACTGTGATAACCGAAAAGTATTATCATTTCCATTCATCCGGGATTTTATTAAAAGTGAGTTGTGCAGTGTTGTGTTTGAACAATTTCCGGAAGCTGATCTTCTTGCGGGTGTTGCAACTGCCGGAATAGCCTGGGGAGCTATGGTAGCTGATCAGTTAAAGCTACCCTATATTTATGTACGTCCTAAACCCAAGGATCATGGCCTGGGAAACCAGGTTGAAGGATTTTTTGAAAAAGGGAGCAAGGTGGTTGTAATTGAGGATCTCATTTCTACGGGTAAAAGTAGTCTTGAAGTTGTTAAGGTTCTCAGGAAGGAGGGGGTTGAAGTAGTTGGTATGGTTTCAATTTTTACTTATGGTTTTGATGTTGCTGAAAAGGCGTTTACCATGGCCGGGGTAAAATATACCTCCTTAACTGATTACAATACACTTATTGAGCTGGCAACAGAAAATGGCACTGTGACCCCCGAACAACAAAACACTTTGTTAAACTGGCGGGAAGACCCCGCAAACTGGAACGTAGTGTAATAACTTTAAAAAATAACAACTATGAAAGCTATTTAATTAACGCTGTTATCCCTGGCTGGTTTGGTAACAGTTAGTTTCGCCCAGCGAAATGCTGTACAAAAAGTAGTTATAAAAACGCCTACCGTACAATGCGAAATGTGTAAGGACAAAATCGAAAAATACCTGGGCAGGGAACCGGGCGTATCTGCTGTAAAAGTAGATTATAAAAAGAAGACAACTTCTGTAACATTTTTAACTGACCGGAATAATATTGAGCAATTAAAAACCGCAATTGCCAATGCTGGATATGATGCCGATGATGTAACCGCTGAAGAAAGCGCTTACAACAAATTACCTAAATGTTGTAAGAAACCGGCATCTACAATAAACATTAATACTCCGGATCCTAAATAAAGATTCCTACAATAAAAGAAACTTGTAACCGCCTTATGGCGGTTTTTTTTTATTCCTTAGAACATCGTAAATTTCTGCCTGCCTTCATAATTTACAGGGAAGCTCTTAAAAAGATTAGCCTTTCCAACCTTTACTGACCCGGTTACTTTTACGTTTAGCTCCGTGTTGATAATCGAGGCCAATCCATTCCTCAACAGGTTCTTCATATCCACATCAATTTTAATAGGAACTGCAAATTCTGCTCTCGCTGGTATTGAAACGAATTGCTCCTGCACAGTGTGCCCCAGATAATTATTATCAACAAAAACATCAAGGTCGGTTGATTTTAATTGAAGACCAAAGTTGTTTGGATTGTAGTACACCAGATCCATTTTGATGGTCGTGGCAGAGAATCCAACCTTATCAATGGTGAAATTTTTAAAATCTCTGTATTCCAATTCTTTAGGTGTACTGCACGAAAACAGCAAAATTGTCAGTGATTTTAAAAATAGTAGGGGAGCAGATTTTGTCAGGTTCATCTATAGTAAATATTATTTTAAGATAGCGCAAGTTAAGTAGTTATCGGTAAAACAGTTCTAATAGATGTTTAAATGATTGCTATATACGTTAGCAAAAACAGATGCCAGCATGTCAAACCCGTAAAATGAGTAAACTAATTATATTAGTTTAAATATTTTTACCTTAAATAATTCTTTATTAACTTTTTATGAGTTTTATTGAGCATTTAACATTCGATCAATTAGATATTATAATTGGTAAAAATTCAAAATTATTATCTGAATTTAACAGCGCTACTTTTGAGTTTCAATTTTTAATTATATTATTCATTTTCAATTAATTATGTATTTTATTTAAATTTTGATTTTAAATAAAATAAACATTACTAATATTTCTAACTACTAAATCACCAAAAAGCTGGGTTTTTACACTTTTTGATCCTCTGATACATGACTCATAAATGCCTTTTAAGTATTAGCGGCTATAAAAAGGGGTTAATAAAAGTGAGAAAAAAGAAGTTAGCATGCCCTGAAGTTATGTCATATATTTTCACTGGATTAATAAAGTGAATATTTGCAAGTGACTCTTCTTGCATATCGTTTTAGTGGTTTGCCTGGTTTGCTATTTTTGAAAAATTAATGGTATACCAATTATTAGGGGAATATATTCGGGCAATACTATTGGGAATAAATTTCAAAAATTGAAAAGTAAGTTTAGAAAGATGTTTGATTGGAAGTCAAATTCACCTTAGGGCCGCATACTGATTATGTTTTAAAATGCTGGCAAGTAATTGCTAATAGATACAAAATTATTGGCTCAATAAAATAATAGGTTGTCTTTGACGTTTATCTACCAACCCGGAGATAATGGCACTTGTGCTTGGTAAACAAGATGTTTTCTTTGGGGGTTACAGAACCGTTTTAGGTTCGTAAACAAAAGCCCGATTTCTATCGGGCTTTTTGATTTTTTTGTTCTGTCACTCATAAGTCTATCGTTGATGAACGCTCGTTCCGTCAATGTCCATATTAGTTTTGAAGAGCCGGAATCTATAAAATCTGGTAGATGAAAATAGAGAATAAATTGGGAATATAAATCGAAGGGAAGGTATTAAAGTAAAATTATAAATTATGGTAAGGAATGTGGCAAGTCCCAATTACTTGGGTTAGTCATAGGTCATTTGGCTGGCAAAATTTAGGTAAATTATCCCATGGGAAAACCTGGGATTAAGAAGTTATTTTCTTCCTAATTGCGACCTTTTTTAAATTATTTAAGGAATCATGTACAGCACCCTGAATAGATTTGTCAATTTTCACTTTGAATTTATTCATCATTATTAACGGTTTAATATCCGTTTCACCTTCGCTGCTGTTTAATTCAAAAATGTAGGTATTTGTTTCTTTTTTGCCAGATTGTTCGTCCTCAATTTTTACCAGGATTCTTGAACCGGTGATTTCTTTTTCAACTACAAGGGAAACGATCGGTTCATTCTTAACATCCGGGTTTAACAATTCATCATTAATAAAAGCATTTACGAAATCATTTTCAGGCTGTTTTTTTTGTTTTTTTCCCGGTTTTCCAATGGGTGCCACCACAATATTTTGATTCATTTGTTTTATTGGCTCGTTCTTAATAATTCCCATTGACTTAATTTCATTGCTTACTCGGGCAAACCGACCATTATTCAATGTTGGTTTCTTATCATACAATTTTACTTTTTCAATTACTCCATTTTCCGGTTTATTGCGGGTAAATGGAAGAATTGTAAACATTCCGGCAATCAATAGAATCCCTAAACATGCCAGTTTAAATTTTTGATAGGAGCTGAAATTTGTATCCGGAGTGGTATTGAAAAGCCGTTTTATTCTTTTTAACAGTTTTTTTTTGTTACTTGTTGCTGTTAATGCCAGACCAAACTGACTAAAACTCCTTTGTTCCTCTAAAGTCAATAAAGCTTTTGAATATTCATATGGATCATATTGAAAGCTTTTAACCCAATCATCACAGCAGTTCTCTCTTTCTGCTTTTGCATAATTGCTTAATAAAATCGCAAACGGATTAAAAAACAAAACCAGCTCAGTTATTAACTGAAAAATATTGACCAGGTAATCATTTCTCCGGATATGTGCCAACTCATGCAATAAAATTGCTTCCGTTTGATGAATGGATAAATAATTAATGATAGCCGCCGGTAGTAAAACGATGGGTTTAAAAAAGCCAGTTACGGATGGCACATCAACGTTTTCAGATAACCAAACCTGCACTTTTCTTTTAATTCCTATATGCAGTGCATGATTATTTATAAACAAACGAAAATCAATTGGAGCCTTAGTCAGTCCCTCTTTTTGTATAAAACGGTTGGAAAATAAAATGTTTATAAACCTCGCCAGATAACAGGAAAGAATTATGAAATAAAGAATGGATAGGTAAGGAAGTAAATTGCCGGTAGATGTTAATACAACCAGCAAACGACCTGGAACAAATATATCATCATCAGGGGCCGTGGTTATAAGTATCTGATAATTTTTAAAAACTGTAAGTATAAACCATACCATAGAGGTGAAAAGGAGGGAGATGCTCAAATTGTATTTAACTAAAGCAGATAAGTTGCAATTGACGTATGTAATAAATTGATATAATAACCATAAAGCGCCCACTTGCCATAGGCTATTTATGATAGCCCAACCGATGGATTGAAGTATAAAGGATTGCTCAAAAACAGTAAATGGCATATTTTTAATGCTATTTGATTGTGTTTAAAAAGTTTTTTATTTCCTCCAGTTCTTCTTTCGACGCTTTATGATTTCCCAAAGCCTGCATCACCAATTGTGCAGAGGAACCGGCAAATAAGGAATCAATCATCTTATTCAGGAATAGGTTTTGTGTACTTTCTTTACTTACGGATGGGTGATAAATATGTGTTTTATTACTGCTGTCTCTGCCAACCAAACCCTTTTCAAACATTATTTGCATCAGTTTAAGTGTAGTCGTGTACCCTGCATCTTTTGTTTTAAGGAGTTCTTCATGCACATCTCTTACGGTGGCGGTTGTTTTATCCCATAACACCTGGAGTATTTCCAATTCGCTTTCTGTAGGCTTATTATTTTTGTTTAATATCATAATACGATTTATTTCGTATAGCAAAGTAAGAATAATTTCGTAATACTAAAAACCAATTATCATTTTTAATCGATTTTTAATAAAGAATTAGTCATTTTGATGAGGGGCATTTTTGAGTAGATTACAATTTCCCGGCTTGGGGTATCGTAATTTTATCAGTTGTGTGAAAAATAATTACACCTAATATTCGAAACACAAATAACTTGAGCGCATCAATTTTTGAATAGGGGCGCAAAAATTGGGTGGATTAAATTTTTTACTCATTCTGCAGGTGGTTATCTTAATAACAGGAAACTACCTTTTTGGGTTAATATTTGTCCCTGATCACAAATTGCTTCTAATATATAAACATAAGTGGCCAAAGGTTGAAACTGGCCCTTATAGGTTCCGTTCCAGGCAAAAGATTTACTGTTAGGCAAAAAGTTTTTAGCCTCGTACACTACTTTTCCCTCCCGGTTATAAATCAAAAATTTTGTGATTGATTTTATCCCTCTTGTTATTGGATAGTAATAGTCATTTAAATTATCATTGTTCGGGGTAAATGCCTTAGGTAATAAGATGTTGGTATTTTTACATTCTACAAATATGCTGATATTATCATTTGCAACACAACCGCTATCGGATATCACTTTAATAATATAAGTTTCAGAATTTAATGCAGTTCCAGTGGGAGAAGCACAATTATTACAAAAAAGCTGGACAGCAGGTGTCCATGCATAGCTGACTACATTATTACTGTAAGCAGGAGTAATAGTAAAAGATGAATTGTAAGGAAGAATTTTATCTGCACCAGCATCAACTACTGGCAAAGATTTTACAATTACATTAATTACTATACTATCACTAAAACATCCTACTGAATCTATTAAAGTAACCAAATAAGAAGTGCTTTGTTGAGGAGCAGCAATTGGGGTAAAACTGGTAGCACTTGATAATCCCGTTGCCGGTGACCAGGTAACGAGGGCAGCCTTAGGTCCAATATCCAGTTGAACATTGTCGTTTCTGCATATATAGTAATTATTTGCCGGTGAAACGGCACTAAAGGGTGCATACACTTTTATAAGTACACTGTCATCAATAATGCAATTGAAGCGTGTAGTAGCTTTCACATAATACTTTGTAGTTATAGCAGGATTTGCAACGGCTGAATCGCAGCTATTGCAGGAAAGGGTAGCAGCGGGTGTCCACAAAAAATTACTATTTGAAAAAGTCTGAATAGCTACCGGCTGCCCGAGACACATGGTGTCTATTTGAGGAACTACTCTTAAAAATGGTAGCGGATTGATTATTACAATTTTCGTCAGGCTGTCTTTGCATCCACGGATGTCGAAGGCAGTAAGTTTTATTTGATAAGTTCCCGCATTTTGATATTGAAAAGTAAGCGGTTGGTAAATGGTATCATTGGTAATCCTGTCGCCATAATTCCAATACCACAAACTAACTGAGTCAACGGCAATAAAAGGTTTCGAGAGGTTTATAATGCTTACCGGGTTATTAAAACATAGAGTGTCGGGTGAAACAAAGTTCAAATCCGGCCCTTTTACAATAATCGGATGATCGAGTTGTATGGTATCCAGGCAACTTTGTGGCCCGTAATTTATGGACACGAAATTATTATAAATGCCTAATTTGTTGGCATTTACACCAATAGTCGAATTGGAAGTGCCCGCAATTTTCAGCCCAACAATATTCCAATTATATATTGCACCAGAATTGGTGTAATTATTAGTAATTGTGAAAACAGTTTGTACGTATTTACAAATCGAAGAATCAGTATTGACAAGAACCGGATCAGCGGTATAAACAGGTCGTGAGAAGTTGTCGGAACAGCCGGTTATTGAATCGGTTATAGTTAGCGTGGTTGCGAATTGGCCTGTAGCAGGGAAATTATGTATTGCATTGGTAGTAGTTACAGTTGAACTGTTATCACCGAAATTCCACAATGTAGATGATAAATTACCAAGGCTGGTATTGGTAAACGAATAAGTTTTTTTATTGGCACAGGTATTGGAATAAACATATTTCGCAATAACGCCCACAACTTCTATTTGAAAACTAATCGTAGTTCCGCCGCATCCATTAAAAAAGGGAGTTACGCTTAGTGTTTTAAAGCCAAGGGTAGTGTATTTGTGAGAAATAAGTGTATCATTGGTAAAAGCCGTTGTACCATCTCCGTAGACCCATCTATACCTGTTGGCATCTGTTGCTTTTGCTACAAAAAGAGGGGTTTCCGATCCGCACACTACATTTTTTTTTGGGTATGCTATATGATTTATTGGAGGGGTTCCAAATGCTATAGCCGGAAAATTAAAGGTATTTGTGCAACCCTCATTGGTTATGATACTTAAAGTAGGGGTGTAAGAACCCACTAATGGGTAGGAGTGACTGGTATTATTAGTAGCGGTTGTGTTTATTGGGCTTCCATCATCATAATTCCAGCTATAACTGCTTACCGCTCCATTTAAAGGTAAATTTACATTGGCATTAAAATTTACATCAGCCGGAATACAACCACTAGTGGGACTGGCTGTTGCCGCAATGGCAGGTTTATTTACTTTAATGGGGGTTGAGGCAGTTCCGGTACAACCATTTATATCGGTTACTTTTAAAGTGACCTGGTAATTGCCAAAATTGGCATAATTGTGTGCTATATCTTTTGTCGATGAATTGATGATGCCCGTAGTATCGCCAAAATCCCAGGTATAATTTGCTATATTACCATTTGAATTTCCGATAAAGTTTATTGCACCTGGTATACAAATATAATTTCTGTCATAGCCAATAGCAGGAAGAATAGTAGGATTGATTACGATCGTTTTAATAATTTCACTCGATGTTTGATCGTAAATAGCTGTGAGCTTCACGGTGAAAGTTCCTGCTGTTGCATAAGTTGCGGATGCTACTGCACTATAGCCCATTGTGTTGTTTCCAAAATCCCAAATAAATCCTGTCGGGCTTCCAGTACAATTTTGAGTAAATGTTATGTTGGAGGGATTGCAAAATACGCCATTACTGCTTTGAAAAGTAAAATCCGCAGTCTGCGACTTTACATGAAAGGGCAATAGAAATACAGGCAAAATAAAAATTAATCTGGGCATTTTTGTTTGGTTAAATATTTCGTTATTCGATACTGCACATTTCTAGTTGAATAATAATCACAAGCAACTTGCAATTCATATACCAATAATAACGTATTCTGCTTTTTTTAGTTTTTTCTGTTGAGCACCCTGACAAATTTTTTTTTGACGGCCTACACATTTCGCGAATATGGACCGCTTGTAGCCTTTGGTTTCATTAATAAATTTCTTAACAGGATAAATAGATAGACCGGGTTTTTTAATGTCGGTTTAAAATTCTTTTTTTGGATGTTAAAGCTTTGTATAAGCTATTTCGGCAATATGCTAATAGCTATTTTTTTAGTATTAATTTGTATAGGAAAATAAAAATACATTTATTATCCATCCACGTCAACTTCATTTATCGTTCCTTATGAGTGTAATTCTTTGAAAGGATATATAATTTCACAATCATACCTTAGTTGATTTCCTGCACCGGAATTTTTGAGAACTAACTATTTAACTATTGTACACACAAAAGATATGGGAAGTTGGAAAAAGGTAAAAGGTTAAGTCTTCAAACTATGTTTTGCTGAAAAATATAGTTTTGTAATAATTCAATATTTTTTTAACTCGTTTTTTCTTAATTGGTGAGTTGTTTTACTACTACCATCATGGCTCCAGCCTGGAGAATGAATAAAATATTTTATACCAGTAATAATGGAGCCGGAAGCGTATGCTTTTTTAAAAAGGTCAGTCCATGTTTTAAATGCAATCACTGCTGGATTGAATGATTCAATATTTTTTGTCAAACCATATTTTGGCCTTTCTTCTTCAGGTTGAAAACTTCCAAATAATCTATCCCAGATAATTAATATACCTGCATGATTTTTATCTAAGTATTTCAAATCGCTGCCGTGGTGAACCCTGTGATGCGACGGGGTATTGAAAATTAACTCGATCGGTTTGGGAAGTTTGTCAATAGTTTCCGTGTGAATCCAAAACTGGTAGATGAGGCTGATTTGTTGCATCAATAAAATATAGATCGGGTGAAATCCTGCCAATGGCATCCACGCCCAAAAAAGGAAGGTCCCGGTTGCATTTCCGGTCCAGGTTTGTCGAAGTGCAGCGGCTAGATTATAATGCCGGGAAGAATGATGCACCACATGGCTGGCCCATAAAAAATTCACATGGTGACTTACCCTGTGAAAAAAATAATAGGAAAAATCATCCGCAAAAAAAAGTAATAACCAATACCACCAGGAGCCTGCATCGGGATTGAATAACCTGAATTGATATATAAAAGTGAAGAGTCCGAAAATTAACACCTTCGTAAAAAGGCTGGTAATCACATTTCCAATACCCAATCCCAAACTGCCGAGGGTATCTTTTAACTCATACAATTTTTTGTTTTCCCGATAAGAGAACCAGGCCTCAATAGAAAGCAGTAAAACAAAGACGGGGATGGCGTAATATAATATAGCAGGAGGCAACAGAAATATTATTTTTTATTAAAAATACAGAAAAAAATCGGGTTTGAATATAGTTGGGTGCATTTCAAATCCGATAGCTATCAAGGATTTTATAGCTGTAATTTATTTTAGTCATTTAAATCTAAAGTCGAGTTTACGTTCAATATATCTATCGTATCAAAGTTTAAGGAGTTTTATGATTGATTCGTCCCTTTTCAAATATTAGGGGTAAGTTTTAGTATTGCTAACACTATTGCATTGTGTTGTTGACTGCACTGGTTTGTTAATACATCACATCCAACTGACGCTATTGGCGTGAACGGCATCCTTTTCATTAAATGAAGCGATCACAATATTGTAAATATTCCAGAACAAACCCCAAAGGGGTTTAATTTGAGTAGCCGTGGGTGAAACCCATGGGCTACAAAGATTATTGCCTCACCCTGCCAATCCGCTGGGTAGCGGATTGAACAGTGCTAAATTCAGACGTTTGCTGATAGAAAATGGGATTGAATTTGATGACCAATATTTACTATAATGCAAATGTTCAACCCCTTCAGGGTTGGCCATTTGTGGTCTTAAACTCTATATCCATGGGTTTCACCCACGGCTATTCAAATTGAATCCGCTAACCAGCGGATTGGATGCCAAGGATAATGAGTTGCCCGGCTAAAATTTATTATGGCAGCAGATTTTTTGCTGTTATAATTATATTAACTGAGCGTTTTATAAGTTTAGAGTATTATGGAATAATTGCCGCCATAATTAAATTTAGTACAAGTGGAAATAATTTCATCAAACCTACTCTTAAAACTATGTATGCATAATAATTGGCTAAAACAAACAGGGACTATAAAAACCTTGAAAGCTTTCGGGATTACAAAACGGAAACGAGCCTAGGGCTCTACAGTTTTCTTGCAATGAAGTTGATCCTAATTGCGGATAGTCATTCATTTTATTTAATTCAAACAGCTGCCTGATTTTTTTAGATAGTTTTAATAAGCAACCGTAGTACAAAATACTAATTGGATTGTTATGATTTAAGACAATGAATTTTGTAACTGGCACTTAACTTATTAGGATAAAAAAAATAAACATTTTAAAAAGCAGCAATCGTTAAAGACCCCGGTTTTCTAGCAGGGGTTATTTTTTCAGATATTCTTGAACTTGCACTGACTACTCAAACAGCAGCAATTGTCACTCTCACGACAATGAGTCTTTACCCCACAAAGCAATTACACAACTCTGCCAAAAGATTCCAATACAAAATAAATAGTATCTCAATGTGGTACATCTGTTACTAACAGTTGTTATATTTCCCAGGGCGAAGATTCAAAATAAAACGCTGCCTGTATTGAAGCTGGTAGATTTAAAATAGCTTCTATTAAAACATGGAAGCCATTCAATGCCAGTTGCTTTGCCTAAACCTGTAGTGAACGGGACAATGAAAATGGATATGCCATTTTTATATTTTTCCTTTTGCCAGATTACCATCAATTCTAAATTCTTCACTTATTACCAGCAATAAAAAACATAGAATTTCAGAAATAACAATTTGTATCATTAAAGAATTTAAAAAATCAGCCAGCCAAATTTTAACCTCGGTTGAGAAATAAATTTATTCTACCACCAACTATTAAAATGATTGTGAGAATATGAAAATAAAAATTTTACTCCCTGCTCTTCTTTGTTTCGGATTCATTTTTGTGAGCGTTGCAGGCAAGGCGCAAATGGTGGAAGGTGAAGACATTCCTGAATTTGGTAAAACCTTTGGTGTAGTACCGCACAAACACGATTACAAAGTAGCTGCAGTGTTTATGCAAACCAATATACCCGGTAACGTAATGTGGCCCGTTGATAAGATGATGCTGAGCATTCAGTTAGTGAATAATACAGCTAAAACAATAAGTATAAAGGGAAGCTTGGAAACCATTGCTTATGGCACCAAAGGCAATGCAGGTGATATTTGGACACCTGCAATGTTTAAAATGAATAAGGAAGATAAACAGCCAATTGTAGCTACTATTAAGGCAGGTGGTTTTGTAAACATACAGATAAAACCAACCATCCCATCCCGTTTTGGTGCTTATGGATTTGTGGCAGATTTAGGAAAATTCGGCAGGCAGTTTATCACCAGTTGTGTACGAACTTTTGCAGTAAAAAAAGAAAAAATTCAATATCCTGCTTTTTGCCTGGATGATATATCCAATGATGTGTTGCAACGCCTGGGAACACACGCCATCAGGCATGGCATTGGCTATAAACCCACCACTGACCCTGATTTTGAAAAATGGTATGCAGCAGAAAGAAAACGACTGCTGGCTTATCAAAAATCCGATATTGCAGTGCTGGCAAAAATGGGGGCGCCAGAGCCTTTTGACAAATACCAGCCAATGGAGGTATCTCGTCCATGGTTAGATGATAATGCTGTTATGCAAAATGGAAAAACCGATATGGCATGGCTGCCGGAATATGACGATGATTTTAAAAAGCTGGTGTACAAATTAGCAGTGGAGTTTGGTTGGCCCAAAGGGCCGATCAATGCATTCGCATTATGGAACGAACCTTGGGATGGTGTCTCTATTTCCGGATGGGGAGCGGATATACCAAGATACCGGGAGATTTATACAAAAATGGCCGAAGCGGTAGAGGATGCAAGACGGGATGCAGGCGTAGATATTCTTATCGGCGGAACCAGTTCAACCTCTAACGCACTGGATAAGCTATTTGCAGACGGAACTGACAGCATGCTAAAGCGTTTTGATTTTTGCAGTATTCATTACCAGGGAATGCAATCATCTTCTACCATAAAAAAATGGGTGGATAGAAAAGATAGTCTTCACGGCAGGGTTAAAATATGGGATACGGAAAGTTGGGTGGCCAACACCGATGATAGGGTAGCAGCCGTGGTTGCAACCAATCGCTCTGCGGGATACGACAGGGCCATGGGTGTTTACAGGGGTAATATTTGTCACACGCTTCCACAAAAAATCAGGCTTGCAAACGGCAGTATGAAAGAAATAGAAGTGGTTCATGCCTGGTCTGTGGCTGCTTCCATAGGCGCTACGCAACATTTTATTGGCGAAAGAAAATTTACAGCATTGTTGTTTAAAAATGGCCTGCCATGGATTACTCAATTTGAAGGTTTACCGGATGAAAAAAAATACATCAATAAAGAAGATGGAACACTGGTAGTTGTAGGCGATATCGGGGAAGAGTTTGGTGCAGAAAATGTGTTGTTTAGAACAGCAAGGGGATTAAAAGAAACGAAACATGAAGCGGAGTTAAAAAAAGAAATAGAAGGGCTCGATACTGCCACCGCCATGGCAAAAATCAATCAGCTAAAAGCAGCCATTGCAAAACATGAAGTGCTGGATGGTGCAACACTCTCTTTTGCGGATGCTAAAGGTAAATTCAGGCTGTTTGATTTTTATGGAAACAGGGTGGCATCCACTAATGGTAAAATTATAATACCCCTAAATAGCAATGGTTACTTTTTGCGTACAGATGGGTCGGCGGGTTCTTTTGATATGCTGGTAAAAGCTGTTCAGCAATCAAACATACAAGGCATAGAACCGTTGGAAACAATTGCATTGGATTTTTTGCAACCCCTAACCAAAGGTGCCACTTTAAGGCTCAAATTAACCAACGTTTTAAACAGACCAATCACCGGCGTACTAAAATTGAATGTATCCGGAGTTGCTATAAAAGATTCAGCTATTTCTATAAATTTTAATGAAAACGAAACTAAAATAATTGAGGTAGAAGCAAGCGCAATAACCATTGCACCGGATAATTGTTACCAGCTTAATTTGCTGTTTGATGCCGGTAAAGATGGAATAGCTATGCATGAAGAAACACTGCATGTAAACGTAATTAGCAAGCGAAAAATTAATGTGGATGGTAAACTGGATGATTGGGAAAATGTATTACCCCAGCGAATTATAAGCGATGGTGCCAGGCAAAGTAGTATCACGGAAGAAGCCTGGTTTCCTTTCAAAAATTTTGATAAGTCAACTGCCGCAGGTCTTTCTAACGGCTACCTGGCGTATGATGATAACTATTTTTACTTCGCTGCAAAAGTGGCCGATAGTTCTGTAGATGAAGGAATGATTCGTTTCGAAAACAGGGATGCGGATGAGTTTTTTTATCCCGAAAAAAGCTATGTACCTTATGATAGATTTCGCTTTGGTGGTGCCATGTTGCAGGATGGAATTTCTTATGCTGTAAGATGGGAGGGAAAGATAAAAGTGCGGTACAATGAAGAATACACGTTCTCACTCAATACAAAAAATATTACCCGTTTATGGATCAATAATAAGCTGGTAATTAATAACTGGTACAATGCAGTGAATCCATCTTCCACAGGAAAAATGTTATTATCTGCAGGTAAAGTGTACGAGATAAAAATTGAATTATCAAAAGAATGGGATGCAGTTGCAATGCAGTTAACCTGGCAAAGTAAACAGCAGCCAAAGCAAATGGTACCCGCTCAGTTCTTATCCCACCAAAAAAATTCTTTAACAGAGAAGGGTTTAACGGCAGCGTTTTTCAACGGTCCTGCATTCAATTCTTTTAGTTTTTCCCGTGTTGATAGCAACATCAGTTTGCAGGCGGGCAAAGATGATATACCAGACAGACAGTTTTCGAAAAAGTCTTTGGCAGAATTAACCTGGCCAAAAAATGTGCGGCGCTATTCATACCGTAAAGATCCTGAATTACCTGCTGGAAATTTTGCCAATCATGATAACATACAAATTGCTTTCAATGTATTGGATGAGGAACAAAAAGATTTGTATCCCTTCCCTCCCGGAACAATGAACGGCTATACCAATTATCAATGTACCGATTACGAATATGCGCTAAACCCGGTAGCTGCAAAGTATGGCGGCGGTACAGAAATATGGAGGCTGAGAGCGCCTGGCATGCCACATAAACATTTCTTTCCAAGGCAGGGAGCTTCGCCGCAGGATGGTGCTGTAAAAAATGGCGCACTGGTGATTACCCGAACCGGTAATACCAGGATTATTGAAGCGGCAATTCCCTGGACTGAGATACCGGAAGTAAAGAAAAAAATGGATGCCCATCAAACCATTAAATTTTCTTACCGGGTAAATGATAACAGCAGCAACGATTGTATGGAGCTGTCGAAAGAAAGATCTGTTTCAAAAATAAATGGGTCTTTTATGGTGGATTGGAAATTGCATTGGGCTAATGAACTGGAATTTGGTTTTGAGAAATAGCATTTAGTTAAGCGCTGTATTTATTAAAGGTGTTTTGGTTTATCCTCCTTGTTGCTAACTGAACAAACAACAGAGAAAAGTTTTATTGTTGAAAAAGGAGTTTAGACGACCAGGCTGATTAACAAGGATCATTTTTTAATAAAAAATTATAGTCGAATAATATGTTTAAATCAATATTTCAATTCTTGACGGTTAGTTGCTTTGCAACGCTTTCCTTTTTTTCGGCATATAGCAACCCCGGTAAAAGGCATATCATAAATATCGAAACCCAAAACACGTCTCTCATCTATATGGTAGAGGATAGTGTAATACATAAATATTATTATGGTGCAAAGCTGCAAACGCCGGCTGATTATCTTAATTATAAAGGTAATGGAGCCGGTGATTTATTATCAGCCTTTGCAGGAGGTTCAACAAACGAGGCGGCATTAAGTATGGTTCATGCAAACGGCGTGCTTTCCACTGAATTTATTTGCATCAATTATTCAACAACCGTAATAGAAGATAATATTAGTTTAACAACCATCGTACTTAAAGACAGGGCATATAATTTTTACGCCACCGTATATTTTAAGGCTTATAAAAAAGAAGATATTATTGATACCTGGATTAATTACCGGAATGAAGAAAATGGATTAGTAACGCTTAAAAGCTTTGCCTCAGCATATATTCCCCTACATGCAAATAATTATTTTTTAACCAAATTTCATGGAAGCTGGTTTGGCGAAATGAAAATGGAAGAAGAAAAATTACCTTTTGGTATTACAACCCTGCAATCAATAGAAGGATTAAGAGTAACACACCACTTAAGTCCTTCCTTTACCGTATCATTAAACACACCTGCTACTGAAGAAACAGGTGAAGTGATTGGAGGTACGTTGGCATGGTCGGGGTCATGGAAAATATCATTTGATAAAGATTGGGAAAACCGGCTGAACATAATTGCAGGTATTAATAATTACCAGTCTGAATGGTCATTAAAAAATGGGGAGCAATTGGAAGGGTGTCATTTTCTCTATACTTACTCCAATACCGGCAAAGGAACAATGAGCAGAAATTTTCATAGCTGGGCCCGTAAATATAGTATGCAGGATGGTCAGCAACTGCGGCCAGTTGTACTAAATAGCTGGGAGGGCAATTTCTTTGATTTTGATGAGACAAAAATTATTAAGATGATTCAAGATGCAGCCGAAATGGGTGTTGAAATGTTTGTACTGGATGACGGTTGGTTTGGCAGTGATAAATACCAACGTGATAATGACAGTAAAGCATTGGGAGATTGGAGCGTGAATAAGAAACGTTTTCCAAAAGGGTTAGAGAAAACAATTAATGAAGCAAAAAAAAGAAATATAAAATTTGGCATTTGGATAGAACCTGAAATGGTAAACCGTGAAAGCGAAATTTATGAAAAGCATCCTGAATGGGTTTTAAAGGAAGCTGATAGAACACAACATACCGGGCGAAATAATTATGTTTTAGACCTTACAAACCCGGCAGCGGTTAATTATGTAATTGAATCAGTCCATAAAGTTATTATTCAAAATGCGTATATCTCTTATGTGAAATGGGATTGCAACAGTCCCGTAATGAATCCATATTCGCCGTACTTAGATAAAAACTCACAGCAACAGTTTTGGTACCGCTACACAAAAAATCTTTACGGTGCATTTGACAGTTTAACCAGGCTGCATCCCAATGTTATGTTTCAAGTATGTGCCAGCGGTGGCGGCAGGGTGGAGTATGGGTCGCTTCCTTATTTTCATGAGTTTTGGGCCAGCGATAATACCGATGCTTTACAGCGTGTTTTTATACAGCATGGTTATTCCTATTTTTTTCCTGCCAATGCAATGGCTGCCCATGTGGCAAAAGTACCCAACGGAATTACCCAGCGGATAACACCACTTAAATACAGGTTTGATGTAGCGATGAGTGGACGCATGGGTATAGAATTATTACCAACTGATTTAAATAAAGATGAGTTGGCTTTTGCAAAAAATGCGGTTGCAACCTACAAAAAAATTCGCCCTGTTGTGCAGCAGGGTAATCTGTTCAGGTTGGCTTCGCCTTATGAAGGTAAATTGTCTTCGTTGCAGTATGTGGATGACAAACAAGAAAAGGCAGTAGTATTTGTATATCAAACCCAACGCATGTTTGGCGACTATTATTCAAACATCACGCTTAAAGGATTGGACCCTAAAAAAAAGTATAAAGTATCCGAAATAAACCAGGTTGAAAGTGAGCAAAAAAAATTCACAGACGAGGAGTCGGTTTTTTCCGGCGAATTTTTAATGAACAATGGTTTGCACAATGTTTACTGGGGTAAACAAGATGCGCTATCGGTAAACTTAATGGGCGAATTTGCCAGTGCTGTTTTTTTAATTGAACAAACAAACAACTAAGCGAAAATGAAAATGAAAAAAAACCAACTCTACACACAAATTTTTTCGCTGCTGATTATTATGTAAGTGCACAAACATTACCCAACCATTTAACTGGGGAAAACTGGTAGATGCATTTATGCAACATTGCATCCAGCGCTATGACAGAAATGAAATGCAAACATGGTATTATGAAGTTTGGAACGAACCTAATCTCAGCGGATTTTGGAGGGGAACAATGGAGCAGTATTTTGAATTGTATAAAATTACCGCCACAACTATAAAAAATACTGATCCTCTATTTAGGGTAGGCGGACCATCTACCAGTAGTTATCATCCGGTAGAAGGAGTGTATGATAGTCTTCACCGGGCTATTAAAAATATTTCTGCTGCTGACTTTCAAGACATTCAATGTGAAGGGCCTTGGATAGCGGCGTTTTTAAAATATTGCGAAAAAGAAAAGCTGCCAGTTGATTTTGTTTCGTCACATCCTTATCCTACAACTTATCCTTTTGGTGATGGTGGAGGACAGCTGGTTATGGCGATTATATAAAACATTTTATAGAAGGAATGGCTGTTGTTTCCGAATGGGCGCCAGCCAATGAAAATCATTTATTAAAATCTACTTTGGTAGTGCAAAAAATAAAGTACACTCCTAAAAAATATTGCTTACAAAACGTATGATGAAAGTGCAAAAGAAGTATTGCGGCTTGCTGCAAAACCAGTAACTATTTTAGTAAATGGCATTTTAATTAACGAAATAAAAAATGAAGATAATGAAGGTTGGGTTTGGCAATCATTGGAAGTTGGTGGTGTGTGCAGAATCAACCACAGTAAGGGGGCTGAGGTAGTTATAAACTTTGGCGGAAAAAAATAATTATGTTACTAATAGATCGATTTTGTTAACACTTTTTTGCACCACATAATAAGAATGTACTCACTTTTAATCTTTAGGCTTACTGTAAAAAAGTTTTCTAGTTTAATGGTACATATAATCAGCAGCATTGTTATACATATTACTATAGGATTGTAAAACGAACCTTCCTATTTATTCCACTATCTTAAAAAGCTTGCTTGAAAATCCAGCCACACCTTAGTTTAAAGTTGGGTGTGTTTTTACTAAAAAACATTCCTCGTTCAAAATCTATGAGTAGATCTTTTAATAAATATATTAATTAAATAAAAATTGCATGAAAAAACTTTTAGTATTAATCAGCTTCTTTATTAAAGTGTTGTTAGTAACTGGACAAACGCTGCCTGGCAGCTATACCACCACCTGGGCGGGCAATTCGCTGGCGCCTGCTTTGAATGAGTACAACTTCGTGCAGAACTGGGCCAACAGTATGTTTGTCACCGAAGACGGTACCATCTACGCCAACGCTAATTGGGACGAAGGCGCCATAGAACTTGGCATCTACAAAAACGGACAGGCTATTGGCCTCATTCCCAACCAGCATACACACGCCGATGGAGGAGCCATTACTGTAAATGGTTCCTTTATATGGGCTTCGGTTCACTCCGGCAAAATCCGGCGGTTCGACAAAAACGACGCTGGGACAGGTAGGCGCTGATTTGCAGGCAAGCGGGAATATTATCCGAGGTCTTGCTTCCACTGCCAGCGAAGTTTTCGTAAGCGATTTTGCCGGGGGTAATATTAAAGTATACAACGCCTCCACGAATGATTTACAGCGAAGCTGGAGCGTAACCCGTCCCGGCCCATTGGCATTGGATGGCAATGGTAACCTTTGGGTGCTCACCTATAATGTGAATGCCTACGGTCCCGGCAACACAGTTTATTGTTATTCGCCGGCAGGCAGTCTGCTGAATACAATTAACCTTGCAGCGGGGGTGGAAGCCAAATCTATTGCCGTAGACATAGCACGAAATGAATTGCTCCTTACCGATATCGGGGATAATATGCAGATCCATATCTACGACAACCTTACTACTACACCTGCTTTTACGCAGAGCCTGGGCGTGCAGGGTGGTATCCTTTCGGGCACTAAAGGGTTGGTAGCTCCGCTCAAGTTCAACGTGCCTTCCCTTGTGGGTGTAGATGCCAACAGCAACATCATCGTGTGGAGCAACGGCAACAACTCTGATCCCCATAAGCAAGTAGACTATGACGGCATGGGGTCCTCCCTGGAAAGCTACACCCGCGCCGGGGTTCGCAATTGGCAACTGCTGGGCCTGATCTTCGTGGACGCGGCCGCCTTTGACCCTGCTACTGACGGGGCCGACCTCTACACCAAACACGAACGCTACTCGATGGATTACGCTAAACCCGACGGGCAGCAGTGGACCTGGAAAAGCTGGACGCTGGACCATAAGACTTACGCAAACAGCGACAAAAGACTCAGAAACGACGGGGGACACGTATCTGGGATTGTCATGCGGAGAATCAACGGACAGAAGTTCATGTACCTCTCCAACCAGGCCGGACAAGGTTATTGGGTGTACCGTTTTACCGATAACGATGAAATTGCCGTTCCTTGTGGCTACCTGATTACCCGTGGGGGCTGGACTGATACCAACGCCAACGGGCAGGAGGATGCCGGCGAAACGACCGTGGGCATGAACTGGCAGTACGACATGTTTGCTACCTGCGTGGACAAGAAAGGCGACATCTGGTACGCCTACGACGACATCCGCAAGCACAGCCTTCAGAGCATTGTCAATGGCGTGCCCATTTACAACACCGCTACCCCCACTACCATTGATGCCAAACCGGCTCCTTTCTACGACGTACGCCACGTGGAGTACGACTCCGACAACGACGTGATGTACATTACCGGCTACACGCCTGAAAAACCGTATACCGGCGATTGGAAATCAGTTGGGCTGGTATTGGCCCGATACAATAACTGGAGCACCGGCAACCGCACCCCTGCTTACACCATGGATTTGCCCTCAGCCGACGGCGGCGCAGGTGCAAATATGGTTTCCATTGCCCTCGAAAAGGATTACATTTTCGTGATGGGTGTGCAGACCCGGGGCAAAGTGTGGGTGTATTATTCGGCCAACGGCCTGCTGGCCGGCACGATGGTGCCCGGCGATAACGTAGGCGGCGTGTCTAAAACTGGTTGGGGCGACATGGTAAACAGCATAGGCGCTTTCCGCCGCAGCACCGGCGAATACCTGGTGACGGTGGAAGAGAACGGCTGGGGAAAAATCCTTATCTACCGCTGGACGCCCGGCCCCCCGCCCGCAGAGAACGAGATGTTCATTACCAGCCCAGCGGATGGAGGCAAAGTAATCGGCGGCACTGACATCGAGGTAAAGGCAGTGGTGATTGACAGCGACAACAGCATCGACAAGGTTGAATTTTACAATGGCACTACACTGCTGGGCAGCGATGATACGGCACCATATGTATTTACCTGGCAAGCGAACCTGCCTATAGGCACTTACACGCTTACCGCCAAAGCTTACGACAATGGCATTGTGGTGGGTACCTCTAAGCCGACCTCCTTTCAAGTGTACCAGTTACCTGACCTCGAAGTTACTGACATCAATTGGACGCCCGCTGACCCGGCCGTGGGTACTCCGGTAACGTTTAGCGTTACCATCAGGAATATTGGGCTCGGCCCCGTTCCGGCAGGTGTTATCATTGGCGGCATTTTCGAAGTGGACGGCAGCCTGGTTAACTGGACGGATAATTACCAATCGGGCCTGGCCCCGGGGGCGTCAGCCGTGATTGCGGCTACATGGGGGCCTTCGGGCAGCAATACCTGGGTCATGCAGCAGGGTACGCACCGGGTTAGTTTCCTGGTGGATGATGTAAACCGCATCAACGAAAAGAGGGAAGACAACAACCGGTTTTCTATCTACATCAAAGATGCCGAGTGTGCCAGCAAACTGTGTGCGACCAGCACTGGACTGTTGCTCGAACAGTGGAACGGCATCGGGGGGAATAAGCTGCAAGACCTGCTCAACAACCCCAACTACCCCAACAACCCCAGCAGCACCAGTTATTTATCAAAATTTGAGACCCCTTCCAATGCCGGCGACGATTATGGGGCACGGGTGCGGGGTTACGTGATTGCGCCCGTTACAGGGAACTATACCTTCTGGATCGCCAGCGACGACGAATCGATGCTCCGGCTGAATACCGACGAAAACCCGATTAATATGCAGAACATTGGATGGGTGCCCGAGTGGACCAATCCCCGCGAGTGGGACAAGTTCGCCGAGCAGAAGTCAGACCCTATACCCCTGGTGGCCGGGCAGAAATATTACATTGATGCGGTGATGAAAGAAGGCGTCGGTGGAGACAACCTGGCCGTGGGCTGGCAACTACCCGATGGTACCATGGAAAGGCCTATACCCGGCAACCGCCTGGAACCGATCGCCTTCGCCTTCACCGCACCGGACCTGGTTGTTACCCGGTTCTTCTGGGACCCTGCTAATCTCACCAGCGGCACCCCGGTTACTTTCAGTGCCATCGTTAAAAACATCGGTACAGCGGCAACGCCTGCTGGTACGCCGGTAAAAGTTGCCTTCAGCGTCGATGATCAACCTTTCGAAGTGGTTTCTACAAATGCTTTGGGCCTAGGTGATTCAGCTACCTTGACCGCAACTCTTACTAGTCTTTCTAATGGGCTCCGTGTCCTCAAGGTTGTGGTTGATCCCTCCAATGACATTGCCGAGACGGACGAAGATTATAACTTAAGGACCAGGACGGTATTCATCACCATAGTTCTTCCTTTACGGCTGATTTCTTTTACCGCAAAACTTGCCAATGGTAAATCAAATCTTAAATGGGTTTCCGAAAACGAAATAAACGTATCCCATTTTGATGTAGAGAGAAGCAGTGATGGAAACAGGTTTGAGAAGTTGACTGAAATAACAAGTAAGGGTGGTGGTATTTATAACATGGTTGATGCAGCACCACTAAAAGGGGTTAATTATTACCGGTTAAAAATGGTAGATAAAGATGGCAAATTTACCTACAGCAATATAGAGGTGGTAAAGGTTTTAAGTAATGCTGGATTTGGTTTTAATATGTATCCCAATCCTAATAAAGGCATACTTATTTTAGAACCATCGTTGTTAGATAAGCCAGTAACCATTTCCATTTTTGACCAGCAGGGAAGAATGGTATTGGTGAAACAAATAACCGGAATTACGTCTATTAATATTAATCAGTTGGCAAACGGAGTGTACACGGTTAAAATGATTCACAATACTGATATTAAAACAGCTAAACTTATAAAACAATGAGAAAGCAATCGATGTGAAGATGAAAAGGCGAATTTGAATAAACGCCGTTTTATAAAAAATAAGTTTTGGTAAATGCAGAAAGGAGGGCTTGATATGCCTCCTTTTTGCATTTATACTGCTGTTGTAATTACGATAAACGGTTTGGCAAAATGTGCCAATGCGATGAAGATTTTTTGCTGAAATTTATTGGATAGCCATTGAAGTAGTTTTTATAGTGAATAACATTCAGTCTTAAAAAAATCCGGTTTTTAAAACTGGTATTAAAATAAAAACACGCCTTTTACTATTCACTCTTCTCTTCGTTCAACTTTCTGTTACACATAATATCTGCAACTGTACCTCCTGGAGTGTGTACCAATTATAGCTATTATTTAGTTCAACAAACTTTTGGTGTAATGCCGTTGTAGCAGTCTTTTATAACAATAAAGTTGTACCATTAAGCATGCACAGCATGCATAATTACAGGTAATGCAGACCGCTTGCCTAAAACGGAATAACGGTTTAAAACCAATGCGGTTAAAATCCGGATGCGAAGATTTATTCCAAGCAAATACACGAATCAACAGGAGGAAGAGGAATAGGAAAAGTGACAAGATCTAAATCGGCATTGTAGGGGGATTTGCATATTAGTGTTAGGTAAAACTTATGCTCACTTGTTGCAAATAAGATTACCAACCTTGCACATAAGTATTGTAACAGGCTTAGTGCTAAGGTTGGCAACCTTTTACCCGTCAATGAATACCTAACATAACAAAAGTTATAAAAACAAACGATTGGAAAATTGTACAAAAAGCAATTTTGAATAATGATGATTGGTTCTAATGGCAGGTGTTAAGTGAAGAATAAAAACATCAGTTGCTGAGGTATGGGGTCACCAGTTTTTTAACGATTAAACGCTACGCCCCATCATCAATGGCCGAAAGAGGAAAGAAAGTAATAGATAGTGATATGGCATTATTGAGGTTGATGCATCATTAAATCGTTCAGCACTTTTTCTATTTCGGGTAGGGGCATTTTCTGCACCAGGTATAAATCTCTTTTGCCATCTTTGTTCCAGGTATTGGTTCCATTTATATTGGTTACTATTTTGCCTTTTACCACATCAAAATAATTTCGATATCCTCTTACAGCAACCAGTACTGCTGTTTGGTCCCAGCTCATGCGGCCCTCAGCATCGTTCGGGTCAAGGGACATACATCTTGCAAATACATCTTTTACCGGCGAATGGGTAATGTTGCTATCATTTATAATTGGTAATCCGGTATGGATTTTAACGCCAATTTCAAAGCCGCTGAAGATGATGGGCGTGGGCCAGTTATCAAAAGCAAACCGGGCTGCTGCAGTATCTTTTACCACATTAAACTCTTTAAAAGTTCCCATCTCTTTATCAAAGCAGGCGGCCATGCTTACCAACAACTTTACTTTTTTCTTTATCAATGCCGCTCCTGTTAATGGCGAAAATTCATCAGGGCCACTCTTAATAAGGTTGCACATATTGGTAATAAAACCAACCGTTACTATTGTTACACTCGTATCCGGCTGTGCAGCCAATATTTTACGATAGAGTTTTAACGCATCTTCGGCCTGCCGGTTTGTTGTTACATCGTGCGGATAATTAGCTGCAATCAAAGAGTCCCATTTTTGCCAGGAAGGTAAATCTACCGCATCACCTTTTACCACGCCAATCGGCATATTGGGGTGGTTAAAATAAGTGTTCATTGCATCAAGGGCCGGTGCAATCAATTGGTGTTTATTACTTGCCATCGTTGCCAGTATATTACATTCGCCGTTGTAGGCCAGTGCATACATTACGGCCATGGCCCCCACATCATCATAATCGGGACCAAAATCTGTATCAAAAATTAAATTTACCGGGGCCTGTTTTATTTGTGCCTGCACCAGGGTAAACAATGTGCTGGTAAATAACAGGCAAGAGAAAAGAATTGATTTAAAGTACATATAAATTGTTTAAGTTTTTTAAAATACCCGTTGTACTTTTTGCTGTTCAGGGTAATGTAATAAATTAAAGCCTATCAATATTTTGTGGTTAAAAATGATGCAACGATACAGTTACTTTTTGGTTGAATGATTAATTGTATAAGAATATTTTTACTGCAGCACCAATTTCTTTTTTTCAAAAGGAATCGGATAAGCTGTTATCCATAATACAGGCTCCATCGATAAAGTAAATGCAACAGACGAAAGCAAATAGACTTCAGCTTTTTTATTGAAGCTTTTCTATATTCACCTGATGCAATACCGTTTCTTTTTTATAAATACCCTCACTTCACCACCTGTTTGGCCTGTTCAAAAAAGTACACGCCTTTTTTATTCGACACAATAATATCAGGCAACTTATCTCCATTAATATCTTTTACAACGATACTGTTGCCAACGCCGGAATTATCATCAATTAGGTGAGGAATCCACTGCGGATCCTTACCGGGAATATATTCAAACCAATACAGCACAGCAGGTTCATAAGATCCAGGGTCATGCCCATCCTGGTGGGCAAGGTAGCGCTTACCGGTTACAAGATCAGGGTATCCGTCGCCGTTAATATCGGTAAAAGCCAACGCATGACTTTGCGAAAAAAGTTTGCTTATTTCGTGAGTACTCCATTGGATGCTTCCATCGGCGGCAACTATTTGCTCATGCCACCAGATACCGTACTGGTGCGCCGAAGAACTGATGATGTCCATATCTCCGTCTTCATCCACATCGTACGCAAACATGTTGGCACAATCTGCTCCCAGGTCTGCAGGATGAAATGTCCAGTTTGCCACCGTCACATCTGCCGGAGATTCCCACCAGCCTGATTTGATTATTACGTCTTTACGGCCATCTTTATTTACATCACCCCAGCCCAGTCCATGTGTATACCGGTCAGTGGCTCTCATGCTGTCGTTGCTGATCACATGCCGTTGCCAAATGGTATCATTTACAGCAACCGGACTCTGCATCTAAATTACCTGCCTGGTATTAACATCATTACAAATAAGGTCCATCCTTCCATTATTATCCACATCCACAAACGCCGGATTTTCCATACCCGCACTTGCGAGAATGGTATGGCCCTGCCATATTCCTTCTTTATTTTTTGGGTTTTGATACCAGCGGCAAACACCTCCCGGCTGATCAAATTGTATCAGATCATTCCAGCCATCATTATTTACATCCATGCAAAAGTTAAGAAAGGTAGTGCGATAGCCAGGAACAGGATCAAGCGTATCTGCGTGCAACAGGTGCTGTTTCCATAAAGGTGCCTCCCACCAGTAATTACCCGCCAGGATATCTTCTTTCCCATCATTATTGATATCACCCACAGCTACTCCTTCAGAAACAAATGCGCTGCAAATGGTATGTTTTTTAAATTGTAGGGTGTCGCTGCTTTTATTATGCTGTGCATGTACTGTAACTGTGCAAAGCATAAGTGACAGCATTATCCCGAATAAAAAACCGGATGAGTTGGGTGAAACAACACCAATATATTTAAAGGGTTTACATTCCGGGCTATCAACTTGCTGTTTACTAATATTTGAAGAACTGTAATGGTCGTTATGTGCAGGCATAATTTTATTTATCATTATGTTTAAAGGCTGTCAATTTTGGTATTACACCGATCTTTTTCGTTACAACATTTTTAAATAATCTTTTTTATTTTACCAACTGTAAATTATTGGCAAGCATCTTTGTAAATATGATTTTGTCATTTATACTTTTTACTAGAAATGATAAATGATCTCATGTAAACTAAAATCTATTTGGAACTTTCATTGTTATCGTACATCGTAAGCAATCAAGCATTAAGGTAGTAGCAATAAAATAACAGGGGGAATGTTTAACAATGAGCCTGCAATCTATTTAAATAGTTTAAGAATTACATAGTACAATATACTGTAACCATTGTTATAATAACAGTCTATTGACTTATAAAAAATGAAAAAATGAAAAAAAACAAAGGTTTTTTTAAGGAAGTTACAAACGGCAAAGCCTGCCTGCCTTCAAAAGCGCAAAAACAGCACGCGGCGGGTATAGCAGTTCAAAGAAGGAGAAATCCCATGTCAAACCAGAGACAATTTGTTCGCCTGACGGCCGCAATCGTGCTGGCTTGCAGCCTCATCCTTGGACTGCTGCGAAGCTTCGCAGCCGCGCAGGACCTGCCCACTCGAGAGACGCACGCCGCGCATTTAGGCACGATTGTTCCGCTCGATGGACCGGTACTAGCTGGGAAGCCCGTGACGTTCAGAGTCAAAGACACTCCGAGCGACCCTCACTGGGATCTGGGAGACGGGTCATTGTGCGCACAAGTAAAAACTGAGAAATGGAAAGTTTTTGAATTGACCCTTAAAGGACCGACAACTGGAAATCCATTTACTGATGTAAAATTATTCGGGAAGTTTATTAACGATAATGATACTATTTCAGTTCAAAGTTTTTACGATGGAGAAGGTAAATATAAGGTCAGGTTTATGCCTCAAAAAGAAGGAAAATGGAACTACATAACAACCTGCAATGTTAAACAGCTGAATAAGAAAAAAGGTAATTTTGTTTGTACACCGGCTCAGAAAGACAATCATGGGGCTGTATCTGTAAAGGATACATTTAATTTTGCATATGCGGACGGGACCCCACACAACTCATTTGGTACAACCTCTTAT